>NPIG01000234.1_pt1 | contig 48418 bp, 48 predicted proteins | sample 8637441 | NCBI WGS metagenome assembly NPIG01 (sample SAMN07420675, study PRJNA396082) | bioreactor metagenome | isolation source: sample BR6 brine-fed electro-methanogenic bioreactor BR | place: Japan: Kochi | collected 2016-06-14
TTTTTTTGAACTTTCTATGAATGATAATATTTTCAATGGGTTAGCTGGTGACTTCGCCGCAATTTCCCGCTGAAGCGGTCCTTTCGGGCAGGAATCATCGGGGGCTCGGCGGGACTCGAAAGGGGGCGCGATACGGCAGCACCACAAGATGTCGTGTTACAGAGCGAAGGACCAACAAGACTCTGCCGAAACCCCCGCGAGTCGCCCTCCGTTTCACCCGTCGACTCGCCGCGACTCGCCCCCGGTCCTGCGCCGCGGCCGCTCCCGCGTCCTGCGGAGCGGATCTCAGGCCGGGCGTACCCGGCGCCGGACCGGCAGCCTCAGGGCCAGCAGCCCCAGCACCAGAGAAAGGTAGATCAGCGGCTCGATCTGCAGCCCCTTGCGCAGCAACACGAAGTGCACCGCCCCCAGCAGCACCGCCGGATAGACCAGCCGGTGCAGCCGCCGCCAGGCCGGCCCCAACCGGCGCAGGGAGAGATTGTTGGAGGTCGCCGCCAGCGGCAGCAGCAGCAGGAAGGCGGCCATGCCGATGGTGATATAGGGCCGCTTGAGGATATCGCCCCAGATCTGCGCCGGGATCTGCACGTCGAGCAGCAGCCAGACCAGCAGATGCAGGCAGACGTAATAGAAGGACAAAAGCCCGATGGCGCGGCGGAACGCCATCAGGTTCACCCCCAGGCGGCGGCGCAGCGGGGTGACGGCGAGCCCGGCGATCAGGAATTGCAGCGCCCATTGCCCCAGCGCATGCTCCAGCGCCTTGATCGGTTCCACCCCCAGCCCGCCGGTCGCCCCCAGATAGAAGAGATAGGGGCCGGGCAGCGCACCCAAGATATAGACGGCCCAGACCGGCACCCGCCGCAGCCATGTATTGAGCGTATCGGTCAGCACGTCAGAAATACGTCGCCAGGTCCATCCCCTCATAGAGAGAGGCGACCTCATCGCCGTAGCCGTTGAACATCTGCGTCGGCTGGCGCCGCGAGAATAGCCCGCCGCCGATGCGCCGTTCGCTGGCCTGGCTCCAGCGCGGGTGATCCACCTTCGGGTTCACATTGCTGTAGAAACCGTATTCGCGCGGGTTGGTCCGGTTCCAGGTGGCATAGGGTTCCTCTTCGGTCAGGGTGATGCGCACCACCGACTTGATCGACTTGAACCCGTATTTCCACGGCACCACCAGGCGGATCGGCGCGCCGTTCTGGTTCGGCATCGGTTTGCCGTAGAGCCCGGTCGCCATGATCGTCAGCGGATGGCGCGCCTCGTCCAGCCGCAGCCCCTCGCGGTAGGGCCAGTCCAGCACCGGATAGCGGGTGCCCGGCATCTCCTCCGGGCGCAGGAGGGTTTCGAAGGCGACATAGCGCGCCCCCGCCTTGACCCCCACCATGTCCAGCAGATCGGCCAGTTCGAACCCGATCCAGGGGATAACCATCGACCAGGCCTCGACGCAGCGGAAGCGATAGATGCGCTCTTCCTGGGTCATCTGGCCGAGGATCTCGGTCAGGTCATAGGTGCCCGGCCGGTCCACCAGGCCGTCGATCTTGATCTGCCAGGGCGTGGTGGTCATCGCCCCGGCATTGGCGGCCGGGTCGTCCTTGCCGGTGCCGAATTCGTAGAAGTTGCAATAACCGGTGATCTCTTCCCAGCTGTTGGGATCGAGCCCGTCTTGCGGCGCGGCCCGCAGCGGCCCCCCCAGCGCGGACAGGCCCAGGCCGGCGGCCGCACCCGCCATCAGTTTTCGACGGTTCAGGAACGCCCACTCCGGCGTCGCGTCCGTTCGGGTCAGATCGTTCTTCCAGCGATAGGCCATGTCGTCTCCCTTGGTTCACGTTGACCATTTAGACCTTTCACTGCCCTGCTCCAAACCACGCCTTGTCACGTTTCCGATACGGAGCTGTAACTTGGCAGGATCTCGTTCAGCGGGATGCTGTTCCCATTGGCCTGCACGATGCGCACGTGGCGGCGGCGCATCAGGCGCGGCTCGGCCACGCCGACGGAATGGGCGATGGTTTCGACCTCGTGGATGATCTCGCGCGCGTAGCGGGCGACGCGCTGGTACTTCCGTTCGACCACCAGCCCCTTTTGCAGGTGCGGGTCATGGGTGGTGATGCCGGTCGGGCAGGTGTTGCGGTTGCATTTCAGCGCCTGGATGCAGCCCAGCGCGAACATGAAGCCGCGCGCCGAGGTGACGAAATCGGCGCCCGCGGCCAGCGCCCAGGCGACGTCGCCGGGATTGACCAGCTTGCCGCTGGCGACCAGGCGGATGCGCTCCTTGAGCCCGTGTTCGTCGCGCAGGTTGGTGACCATCGGCAGCGCCTCGCGCACCGACATGCCGACCAGGTCGATCAGCGGCATCGGCGCGGCGCCGGTGCCGCCCTCGCCGCCGTCGAGGGTGATGAAATCCGGTGCGCTGTCGCCGCCGCGCAGGGCGATCGCGTTGAACAGCTCGCGAAACCCCTCTTCCGAACCGACCACCGTCTTGATGCCCACCGGCTTGCCGGTGACCTCGCGCACATGGGCCACCATGTCGAGCAGGTCGTTGAAATTGCGCACCTCGCGGTGGCGGTTGGGCGAAATGCTGTCCTCGCCGAGCTTGATGCCGCGGATGCGGGCGATCTCCGGCGTGATCTTGGGCCCCGGCAGGATGCCGCCCTTGCCCGGCTTGGCGCCCTGGGCCAGCTTGATCTCGAACATGCGCACGGTCTCATGCGCGGCCACCGCGCGCAGCTTGTCATCGTCGAGGTTGCCGGTCTCGTCACGCACGCCGTATTTGGCGGTGCCGATCTGGAACACGATATCGCAGCCGCCCTCCAGGTGCATCGGGCTGAGCGCGCCCTCGCCGGTGTTCAGCCAGACCCCCGCCTCCTTGGCGCCGCGGCTCAGCGCCTCGACCGCGGGTTTCGAAATCGCGCCGAAGGACATGCCCGAGATATTGAACAGCGAGGGCGCCATATATGGGGTGCGCGCGGTCGGGCCGATCAACATCGGCTCGGTGCGGGCATATTGATCGTTGAGCGGCGGGAACGGCGCGTTGACGAAGATCGGCGTGCCGGGAACCGAAAGGTTGCGGGTCGAGCCGAAGGCGACGGTGTTGCTGCCGCCCTCCGAGGCGCGCGAAACCCAGTCGCGCTGCGCCCGGTTGAAGGGCAGTTCCTCGCGGTCCATGGCGAAGAAGTACTGGCGGAAGAATTCGCCAAGCTGGGTGAACAGATGCCGGAACCGTCCGATCACCGGATAGTTGCGGCGGATCGCGTCGCTGGTCTGGGTCCGGTCGATGATGAACAGCGCCAGCAGCAACAGGGCCAGCAGCCCGAGGAGGGCAATGAAAAGCAGCGCCAGAAGTTCGAGGGCGTTCACCGCGAAATTCATTCAAAAACTCCGATATGTTTGACTTTGCGCAAGGCGCACCAAGACGTTAGCCTTAAGAGTGAGTGTGAATGGCGGGGCTGGCAAGCTGCGCGTTTGGTTATGGGAGAGAAAGATGAAAGCTGTGTTTCTGGCCGCCGCGCTGGGGCTGGCGGCGCAAACCGCCGCCGCGCAGGATATGGTGAGCTATACCACGGACATGAGTTTCGACGACGTCGCCTTCGGGATTGAGAACGCGATCCTGGACGCCGGCCTCGTGGTCGATCATGTCAGCCATGTGGGCGAGATGCTGGAGCGCACCCGCGAGGATGTCGGGTCAGACAAGGTATTGTTTATAAAGGCAGATGTCTACTCGTTCTGCTCGGCCAAGGTGTCGCGCAGCGTGATGGAGGCGGACCCGATGAACATCGTGTTCTGCCCCTATGACGTCTTCGTGGCCGAGCTGGCCGACAAGCCGGGCGAGGTGGTGGTGGGCTATCGCCAGTTCCCCGAAGGCCCGATGCAGGAGGTCCAGGCGATGCTGGACGGGATCGTCCAGACCGCCCTGAGCGAGTAACGCACGCCGCCTTAACGGCGGGAATCGGGGGCGGAACAACGCTGTTCCGCCCCTTTTTCCTGCCGATTTCGGGGAGTTTCGCCCCGGTTTTGTACAAAAGCCGCCGCCCGCACCACCCCCCGTGGCCCCCCGATTGGGGAATTTCGGGCCGGTTTTGTACATTCCGCCGGTGGCAGGGCGGCCCGAAGCGCAATCGAGGTTAATCGCACCCCGGCTGTCGCGCGATCGTGATCGGGCGGCACGAGCGCCCCCCCGGCGCGAAGCACCGATATCGCCGGTTGTTTTCCGCCCGCCGCCCCATAGGTGATAGAGATCGGACCCGGCCGGCCAGGTAGGCGCCCATGACAGCTTTTCTCATCCTCTCGGCCCTGCTCGCCGCCGCCGCCCTGTTCGGGCTGCGCCGCTGGTCGAAACACCGGCACCGCAGGGCGCTTCTGGACACGCCGCTGTCGGAGCATCAGCGCGCCGTCATCGCAGAGCAGGTGCCGCTGACCCGGAAGCTTCCCGCCGATCTGCGCGGCAAGCTGGAGGGCAAGATCAACGCCTTTCTGGAGCAGGTCGCCTTCATCGGCTGCAACGGGCTGGAGGTGACCGAGCAGATGCGGCTGTCGATCGCGGCGCAGGCCTGTCTTCTGATCGTCAACAGCGACGCCTGGTACCGCAATCTGACCACCATTCTGGTCTATCCGGGGGCGTTCAAGTCGCGACAGACCGAGCACAGCGGCTATGTGGTGACCGAACGCGAGATCGTGCGGACCGGCGAGAGCTGGTCGCGGGGTCCGGTGGTCCTGTCCTGGGCGCATGCCCGGCAGGGCGCGCTGAACCACCGCGACGGCCACAACGTGGTGTTCCATGAGTTTGCCCACCAGCTCGACGATCTGTCCGGCCATACCGACGGGGTGCCGGTCCTGAACCGGGACCAGAGGTTCGCCGATTGGGCGCGCGCCTTTGTCACCGCCTATGAAACCCATGTCCGGCATGTCCGGAGCGGGCGCGAAACGGTGTTCGACGCCTATGGAGCGGAAGGCCCGGAGGAGTTCTTCGCGGTGGCGGTCGAGGCGTTCTTCGAAAGACCGGCGGCCCTGAAACACCAGGCCCCGGCGGTGTACGAACAGCTGTCACAGTTGTTGCGGCTGGAGCCATCGGACTGGGGGTAGGCGGAGGGGGGACGCCGTTCGGTTACGGCGTGCCGCACGCATAGAATGCGGGACCCAGCCCGGAACAAGGCGCGCAGCGCCCGACCGCCCCGATGGGCGGGCGCTTCTGTCACCGTGGCGCACCGAATCCACGTTCGATGTTTTGGCAGCCATAAAGTGACGCTTCCATAGGTCCGGGGCGCCCACCCGCGGTCGGGCGCCGCCCTCCGCTGCGCGTTTCGGCCAAAGGGGGGAAGGGGCCTGCGCGACGCCCCACACCCTGCCGCGACACCAAAACCACCTGTGCACCCCCGCCAAACTCTTGCGCCCCGCGCGCGCTGCGCGTAAACCGCGCCGAACTTCGGGACCAAGGGAAAAGCGCATGCCCGTCCTCGTTATGAAATTCGGCGGCACCTCTGTCGCCAACCTGGACCGCATCCGGCGCGCCGCCAAACGCGTCGGCGTCGAGGTGGCCAAGGGCTATGACGTGATCGTCATCGTTTCGGCCATGTCGGGCGAGACCAACAAGCTGGTCGGCTATGTCGAGGAAACCTCGCCGCTGTTCGATGCGCGCGAATACGATGCGGTGGTCTCCTCGGGCGAAAACGTCACCGCCGGCCTGATGGCGCTGACGCTGCAGGAAATGGACGTGCCGGCGCGCAGCTGGCAGGGCTGGCAGGTGCCGCTGAAGACGACCAGCGCCCATTCGGCGGCGCGGATCGAGGAAATCCCGACCGAGAACATCAACCAGAAATTCGCCGAAGGCATGCGCGTGGCCGTGGTCGCGGGGTTCCAGGGCATCAGCCCCGAGGGCCGGATCACCACGCTGGGCCGAGGCGGCTCGGACACCACCGCGGTGGCCTTTGCCGCCGCCTTCGATGCCGAACGCTGTGACATCTACACCGATGTGGACGGCGTCTATACCACCGACCCGCGGATCTGCGAGAAGGCGCGCAAGCTGGACAAGATCGCCTTCGAGGAGATGCTGGAACTGGCCAGCCTGGGCGCCAAGGTGCTGCAGACGCGCTCGGTCGAACTGGCGATGCGCTATGGTGTGAAACTGCGGGTGCTGTCGAGTTTCGAGGAACAATCCGACGATGCGGGCACGCTCGTCTGTGCCGAGGAGGATATCATGGAATCCAATGTTGTGAACGGCGTCGCCTATTCCCGCGACGAGGCCAAGCTGACGCTTCTGTCGGTGGCCGACCGCCCCGGCATCGCGGCGACGATCTTTACCACGCTGAGCGAGGCGGGCGTCAACGTCGACATGATCGTGCAGAACATCTCGGAAGAGGGCCGCACCGACATGACCTTCTCCTGTCCCACCAACGAGGTGGCCCGCGCCGAGGCGGCGCTGGAGAAGACCAAGTCCGAAGGCCATCTGAACTATGGCGAGTTGGTCGCCGACACCGATGTCGCCAAGGTTTCGGTGGTCGGCATCGGCATGCGCAGCCAGTCGGGCGTGGCGGCCAAGATGTTCAAGGTGCTCTCGGATGAGGGGATCAACATCAAGGTCATTACAACCTCAGAGATAAAGATTTCCGTTCTGATCGACCGGAAATACATGGAACTTGCGGTTCAGGCGCTGCATGATGCCTTCGAACTGGACAAGGCGGCCTGAGTACCTTTTTCTCAGGCGGTCTGACGCCGCAATGTGAAATAGGCTCATGCCCGACGGCACGGAAAGCGAAAGTCGCAAGCTGCTAAGGCGGCTGCGCGAGGTCATGGCCGGCAGCGATGCCGGTCAGGCCCGCTTGGACAAGATCACCCACCTGATCGCGGACAGTATGGGGACCGAGGTCTGCTCGGTCTACCTGTTCCGCGATTCCGACACGCTGGAGCTTTGCGCGACCGAGGGTCTGCAGGCCGAGGCGGTGCATCGCACCCGCATGCGCCTGGGCGAGGGGCTGGTGGGCCGCGTCGCCAAGACCGGGCGCGTGGTCAACACCCCCGACGCGCCGGCCGAGCCCGGTTTCCGCTACATGCCGGAGACCGGCGAAGAGCGCTATTCCTCTTTCCTCGGCATCCCGATCCAGCGGCTGGGCGAATCCCTGGGCGTGCTGGTGGTACAGTCGCGCGAGGCGCGGGAATTTTCCGCCGACGAGGTCTATGCGCTGGAAGTGGTGGCGATGGTGATCGCCGAGATGACCGAACTGGGCGCTTTCGTCGGCGAGGGGGCGGCGCTGTCGCCGCTGCATCAGCATTCGGTGGTGATCCGCGGCATCAGCGCGCAGGAGGGCGCGGCCGAGGGCCATGTCTGGCTGCACGAGCCGCGGGTGGTGGTCACCAACCCGATCGCCGACGACCCGCACCGCGAACAGGAGCGCCTTCACGAGGCGGTCGAAGAATTGCGCGTCGGTGTCGACAAGATGCTGGAACTGTCGCGCGGCGCCGACAAGGAGCAGCTGCAGGTTCTCGAAGCCTACCGGATGTTCGCCAATTCCAAGGGCTGGATGCGGCGGATGGAAGAGGATATCGCCCGCGGCCTGAGCGCCGAGGCGGCGGTGGAAAAGGAACAGAGCCTGGCCCGCACGCGGATCGCCCAGTCGCAGGACGCCTATCTGCGCGAACGGCTGTCCGACCTGGACGACCTGTCGAACCGGCTGCTGCGGATCCTGACCGGGCAGGGCAACAATACCGGCGCCGAGTTGCCGGCCGATCCGATCCTGGTGGCGCGCAATATCGGTCCCGGCGATCTGCTGGAATATGGCCGCACCCTGCGCGGCATCGTGCTGGAAGAGGGGTCGGTCGGTTCGCACGCCGCCATCGTCGCGCGGGCGCTGGCGATCCCGCTGGTGGTGCGGGCCAAGCGGATCACCACCGAGGCGCTGAACGGCGATCACATCATGCTCGACGGCGATCAGGGCATCGTGCATCTGCGCCCCGACGACACCGTGGTCAGCGCCTTCCGCGACAAGATCGCGATGCGCGCCGAGGCGCAGCAGCGCTATGCCTCGATCCGCGACAAGCCGGCGCAGACGCTGGACGGGCAAACCGTCGAGTTGAACATGAATGCCGGGCTGATGGCGGATCTGCCCTCGCTTCAGGGGTCGGGCGCCGAGGGGGTCGGCCTGTTCCGCACCGAGCTGCAATTCCTGGTGCGCAACAAGATGCCCAAGCGGTCCGAACTGGTGGCGCTTTATGCCCGGGTGCTGGACGCCGCCGGGGGCAAGCGGGTGGTGTTCCGGACCCTCGATATCGGCTCGGACAAGGTGCTGCCCTATATGAAGCCGCAGGACGAGCCGAACCCGGCGCTGGGCTGGCGCGCGATCCGCGTCGGGCTCGACAAGCCCGGGGTGATGCGGATGCAGCTGCAGGCGCTGATCCGGGCCGCCAGGGGCCGGCCGCTGACCATCATGTTCCCCTTCATTGCCCAGTTCGAGGAGTACCGGGCCGCCCGCGCCGAGGTGGATAAGACCATCGCGCGCGAAAAGCGGCTGGGCCATGTGCTGCCCGAAACGATCGAGATCGGCGCGATGCTGGAGACCCCGTCGCTGGCCTTTGCGCCGCAGAAATTCTTCGACGAGGTCGGCTTCCTGTCGATTGGCGGCAATGACCTGAAGCAGTTCTTCTTCGCCGCGGACCGCGAGAACGAGCGTGTGCGGCGCCGTTACGACACGCTGAACGTGAGTTTCCTCAGCCTGATCGAGCGGATCGTGGAACGCTGCGACCGGTCGGGCACGCCGCTGAGTTTCTGCGGCGAGGATGCCGGTCGCCCGATCGAGGCGCTGTGCCTGGCCGCGATCGGCATCCGCTCGCTGTCGATGCGCCCGGCCTCCATCGGGCCGGTCAAAAGCCTGCTGCTCCGCACCGACCTGGGAGAGGTGCGCAAGATCATCTTCGACGCCCGCCACCGCGGCGACCAGAGCGTGCGCCCGGCGGTGATGGAATATCTGCGCAGCCAGGGGTGAGCGCGATCAGATCTCCAGCCGCAGCCTGTGGCCGGGGGCATGGGCCAGGCGCATATAGGTGACCGGAGCCGCCGGGCCATAGGTGCGCCGCTCCAGGATCATCAACGGCGCGCCGGGTGCGCAGCCCAGCTGCGCGGCCTCCTCCGCGCTGGCCGGCACGGCGCTGTAATCCAACGTGCCATGGGCAAAGGGGGCGTGGCGCACCAGCCATTCGTTCGGGCAAAGCGCGTCAAGGTCGGCCCCGGCAAAGCTGGGCACCGCATCCAGGTTGACCCAGCGATCCTCCAGCGCAAAGGCGCGGTCATCGGCCAGGTAGAGCGTCTGCACCCGCATCGCGGCGGGGCCGGGGGCCGGCAGGTCGAACAGCGCCAGCACATGCGGCGGCATCGGCTCGGCGGTGCGGATCAGGATGCGGTGGCCAAAACTTTGGCCGCGCGCCTCGATCTGTTGCCGGATCAGCGGGATCGCCAGTTGTGCGCGCCGCTGGGGCGCCAGCGTGACCCGGGTTCCGGCCTTGCGCCGCCGGTCCAGCCAGCCCTCTTCGGCCAGCGCGCGCAGGGCGCGGTTGACGGTGGCCCGCGCGCAGCCCAGCTCCTGCGCCAGATCGGCCTCGTTCGGGATCAGCGCGCCGGGCTCCCAGGCGCGGCTGCGGATCCGCCGCAGGGCCTCGTCGCGCACATCCTGCCACCCCATGCTCATCCGGCGGCCTCCGCCAGCCGGGACATGGTTTCGCGGAACCGCGCCGCGACGGCCTCGCGGCGGATGTGGCGGCCGCCGCGCACCACGTGGCGCCCGGCCGCCCAGACATCGCGCAGCAGCGCGTCGCCGCGGCCGAAGATCCAGCTGTCGAGGATCGCATCCCCCCTGCGCCCGACCAGGTCTGTCGCGGCGCCGTCCAGCGCGACCAGATCGGCCCGGCAGCCCGGCGCGATGCGCCCGCTGTGACGCCCCAGTGCCTGCGCACCGCCGGCCAGCGCCGCCTCGTAAACCGCGCGCCCGGTCGAGCCGCCCGGCGCGGCGATCACGGCGCGGGCACGGTCGCGCAGACGTTGCGAATATTCCAACAGGCTCAGCTCCCCGGTCAGCGAGATTCGGACATTGGAATCCGACCCTATCCCAAGCGCACCCCCCGCCGCCAGCCAGCGCGGCCCGTCAAAGATCCCGTCGCCCAGGTTGGCCTCGGTGATCGGGCAAAGCCCGGCCACCGCGCCGGTTCGGGCCAGAGCCTCGGCCTCCTGCGGCTGCATCTGGGTGCAATGGATCAGGCACCAGCGGGCATCCGGCCCGGCATTGTCCAGCAGCCATTGCACCGGCCGCGCGCCCAGGGCGGCCTCGACCTCTTCGACCTCGGCCAGCTGTTCGGCGGCGTGGATGTGCAGCGGGCCTCCGGTGGCCGCCGCCACCTGCCGCAGCGCCTCGGGCGTGACCGCGCGCAGCGAATGCGGCGCCGCCCCCAGAACCGCGTCGCCGGGCAGGTCGGCGAGCGCAGCTGCAGCCCGGTCGCGCAGCGCGAGGAAGCCATCGACATCACAGCCGAACCGATCCTGCCCGGCGCCCAGCGGGCGGCCGTCGGCGCCGCCCTGCTGATACAGCACCGGCAAAAGGGTCAGGCCGATCCCGGTCTCGGAGGCCGCGGCGCAAATCCGCGCGCTCATCTCCGCCGGGTCGTCATAGGGCGCCCCGCCGGGCCCATGGTGAAGATAGTGAAACTCTCCGATCGCCGCGAAACCGGCCTCCAGCGTTTCCACCTGCACCTGTGCGGCCAGCGCCTCGGCGTCCTCGGGCGTGATCCGGTCGAGGAAACGGTACATCCATTGCCGCCAGGTCCAGAAACTGTCGCGCGCGCCCGCGCCGCGCCGTTCCGTCAGCCCGGCCATGGCGCGCTGAAAGGCGTGCGAATGCAGGTTCGACGCGGCCGGCAGCAGGATGTCGACGGTGTCGGCACCGTCCGGTTTTGCGCCGGTCTCGACCGACTGAATGCGGCCATCCCCGGAGATGGCGAGCATCACATTCCCGGTCCAGCCTTGCGGGAGCAGCGCGGTCTTGGCGTGAAGTTTTGTCATGAAGCCCTCTTGACGACTCTGATATGTGCAGACATAACGCAAAAAGAATATACATAACAGGGCTAATCACATGGCAGAACGGGTTTTCACCGATGCGGCGGTCGCCACCCTGCCCCCCGAGGGGGGCTATGGGCTGATCCCCTCCGGGGTGATCGCGGTGCAGGACGGCCGCATCGCCCATGTGGGGCCCGATTTGCCGGCCCGGTTTGAGATCTGGCCGCGCGAGCCGCTGGGCGGGCGCCTGGTGACGCCGGCGCTGATCGACTGTCACACCCATCTGGTGCACGGCGGCGACCGCGCGCGCGAATTCGAGATGCGGCTTGAGGGTGCGAGTTACCAAGAGATCGCCCGCGCCGGCGGCGGCATCGTCTCGACCGTCGCCGCCACGCGGGGCGCCGACGAAGAAGCGCTGATCGCCGGTGCGCTGCCGCGTCTGGACGCGCTCATCGCCGAGGGGGTCGCCACGGTCGAGGTGAAATCCGGCTATGGCCTGGATATCGAGACCGAGCTGCGCATGCTCCGCGCCGCCCGTGCGCTGGAACGGCACCGCCCGGTGCGGGTGCGTTGCACCTTCCTCGGCGCCCATGCGGTGCCGGCGGAGTATGCCGACCGGCCCGACGCCTATCTGGACGCGGTCTGCATTCCCGCGCTGCGCCGCGCCGCCGAAGAGGGGCTGGTGGATGCGGTCGACGGGTTCTGCGAAGGGATCGCCTTCGACACCGCCCGGATCGCCCGCGTGTTCGATGCCGCCCGCGCCCTCGGCCTCCCGGTCAAGCTGCATGCCGAGCAGCTGTCGCATATGGGCGGCACCGCGCTGGCCGCCGAATACGGTGCGCTCTCGGCCGATCATGTGGAATACGCCACCGNNACGCCACCGCCGGTGACGCCGCCGCGCTGGCGAAATCGGGCACCGTGGCGGTGCTGCTGCCCGGCGCCTTCTACACCCTGCACGAAACGCAGGTGCCGCCCGTCGACGCCTTCCGCGCCGAGGGTGTGCCGATGGCGCTGGCCAGCGACTGTAACCCCGGCTCCTCGCCGATGACCTCGCTGCTCTTGGCGATGAACATGGGCTGCACGCTGTTCCGCCTGACCCCGCAGGAGGCGCTGGCCGGGGTGACCTGCCATGCCGCCCGCGCGCTGGGGCTGGACGACTGCGGAACCCTCGCCTCCGGCCTGCGCGCCGACCTGGCGGTGTGGGACGTGAAAACACCGGGCGAACTGGCCTATCGGATCGGGTTCAACCCGCTTTATCGCCGCATTTTCGGAGGACAAGGATGATCGTGGAACCGGGACAGGTGACCCTGGAGACCTGGGAGCAGGTTTACAGAAACGGCGTGCCGCTGGCGCTGGCCGGGGGCGCGCGTGCGCAGGTCGGGCAGGCCGCGGCCCAGGTGGCCGAGGCGGCGCAGGGCGACACGCCCGTCTATGGCGTCAACACCGGTTTCGGCAAGCTGGCCAGCCGCAAGATCGCCGCCAAGGATACCGCGACGCTGCAGGAAAACCTGATCCTGTCGCATTGCTGCGGCGTGGGCGAGGCGCTGGACCCCGCGATCACCCGGCTGATGATGGCGCTGAAGCTCAATTCGCTGGGCCGCGGCGCCTCGGGCGTGCGTTGGGAGATCTGCGCGCTGATCGAGGCGATGCTGGCCCGCGGCGTGGTGCCGGTGGTGCCGCATCAGGGCTCGGTCGGGGCCTCGGGTGATCTGGCGCCCTTGGCGCATATGGCCGCGGTGATGATCGGCCGGGGCGAGGCCGTATGCGACGGCGACCGGATGCCGGGCGGCGAGGCGCTGGCCCGGGCCGGGCTGGTCCCGGTGGTATTGGGGCCGAAAGAGGGGCTGGCGCTGATCAACGGGACGCAGTTTTCCACCGCCTGCGCGCTGGCCGGGCTGTTCGAGGCCCGCCGCGCGGTGGAGAACTCCATCGTCATCTCGGCGCTCAGCACCGATGCGATCATGGGTTCCACCGCGCCCCTGGCGCCGGAAATCCACGCGTTGCGCGGCCATGAAGGCCAGATCGAGATCGCGCGGCGCATGCGCGAGCTGATGGCGGGCAGCGAGATCCGCGAAAGTCACCGCGACGGCGATGCCCGGGTGCAGGATCCCTATTGCATCCGCTGTCAGCCGCAGGTCGCCGGCGCCGCGCTGGACGTGATCGACATGGCCGCCCGCACGCTGGAGACCGAGGCCAACGCCGTCACCGACAACCCGCTGGTGCTGACCAAGGCCGGGCGGATCCTGTCGGGCGGCAATTTTCATGCCGAGCCGGTGGGCTTTGCCGCCGACATGATGGCGATGGCCCTGTCGGAGCTGGGCGCGATTGCCCAGCGGCGCGTGGCCCTGATGGTGGATCCGACGCTGAGCTTCGATCTGCCGCCCTTCCTGACCCCCGATCCGGGGCTGAATTCGGGCCTGATGATCGCCGAGGTCACCACCGCCGCGCTGATGAGCGAGAACAAGCATCTGGCCAACCCCTGCGTCACCGACAGCACGCCGACCTCGGCCAACCAGGAGGACCACGTCAGCATGGCCGCCCATGGCGCCTTTCGCCTGATGCGTATGGCGCGGAATCTGGCTGTGATTCATGGGGTTGAGGCACTTTGCTCAGGCGCGGGGATCGAGGCGCGCGCGCCCTTGAAAACCTCCGCTCCGCTGTCCCGCGCGCTGGCGCGGCTGCGCCGGGACATCCCGCCGTTGGGGCAGGACCGCTATCTTGCCCCCGAGATCGAAAAAGCCGCGCAACTGGTGCTCTGCGGCGCGCTGGTGGAGGCCGCGGCATGATCGAGGTGACCCGCGGCGACGGTCCGATCGTGCTGGGCCTGCCTCATACCGGCACCGATCTGCCGCCCGGGATCGCCGCGCGGCTCAATGACCGGGGCCGGGCCTTGGCCGATACGGACTGGCATATTCATAAGCTTTACAACGGGTTGCTTGAGGGCGCCACGGTGGTGCGCACGCCGGTCCACCGCTATGTGATCGACGTGAACCGACCCCCCGGCGGCGAAAGCCTCTATCCCGGTCAGAACACAACCGGGCTGTGCCCGCTGAGCGATTTTGACGGAAATCCGATCTATCTAGCCGGCCAGGAACCGGGCGCCGATGAAATCGCCGACCGCCGCGCACGGTTTCACGCCCCCTATCACGCCGCCTTATCCACAGAACTGGAGCGTGTGCGCGCGAAACAAGGATGCGCAATTCTTTACGATTGCCATTCAATTCGGTCCAGTATTCCACATTTATTCGACGGAAAATTGCCTGATTTCAATATCGGGACAAATATCTCCACAACCTGCTCTCCCGCGGTGGAAAAGGCCGTGGAAAACTTCTGCGCCGCCGCGCCCGGCTATAGCACGGTTCTCAATGGCCGGTTCAAGGGCGGCTGGACAACCCGCCATTACGGCCGCCCGGAGGCCGGACTTCACGCCATCCAGATGGAACTGGCGCAATCCACCTATATGGACGAGGCCCCGCCCTGGGCCTGGGACAGCACCAAGGCCAAGCGATTACGCGCCTACTTGTCCATAATTCTCAATGCCTTGCACGACCTCGTTGAAACCGGAGCGCTGACATGACCGATCCCCGCCACAACACCCGCGACATCTTTCCGCCCACAGGGACGGAGATTTCTGCCAAATCCTGGCTGACCGAGGCGCCGCTCAGGATGCTGATGAACAACCTGCACCCGGACGTCGCCGAGAACCCGCACGAGCTGGTGGTCTATGGTGGCATCGGGCGCGCGGCCCGGACCTGGGCCGATTTCGACCGCATCACTGCCGCGCTGCGCGATCTGGAGGGCGACGAGACCCTCCTGGTGCAATCGGGAAAGCCGGTCGGCGTGTTCCGCACCCATGCGGACGCCCCGCGCGTGCTGATCGCCAATTCCAACCTGGTGCCGCACTGGGCCACCTGGGACCATTTCAACGAACTGGATAAGAAGGGCCTGGCCATGTACGGCCAGATGACCGCCGGGTCGTGGATCTACATCGGTAGCCAGGGCATCGTGCAGGGCACCTATGAAACCTTCGTCGAGGCCGGGCGCCAGCATTACGGCGGCGATCTGACCGGCAAGTGGATCCTGACCGCGGGCCTGGGCGGCATGGGCGGCGCACAGCCGCTGGCGGCGGTGATGGCCGGGGCCTGCTGCCTGGCGGTCGAATGCGACGAGGCGCGCGCCGATTTCCGCCTGCGCACCGGCTATGTCGACGAAAAGACCCATTCGCTGGACGAGGCGCTGGCGCTGATCCAGCAATGGACGACAGAAGGGGCGGCGAAATCCGTGGCGCTGATCGGCAACGCCGCCGACGTGTTCCCGGACCTGGTCGCCCGGATGCGGGACGGCGGGCCGCGCCCCGACATCGTCACCGACCAGACCAGCGCCCATGACCCGGTGCACGGCTACCTGCCGCAGGGCTGGAGCGTGGCGGAGTGGCGCGACAAGCAGGAGAGCGCGCCCAAGGCGGTGGAAAAGGCCGCCCGCGCCAGCATGAGGATCCATGTCGCCGCCATGGTCGATTTCTGGAACGCCGGCGTGCCGACGCTGGATTACGGTAACAACATCCGCCAGGTCGCGCAGGAAGAGGGGCTCAAGGACGCCTTTGCCTTCCCCGGCTTCGTCCCGGCCTATATCCGTCCGCTGTTCTGCCGCGGCATCGGGCCGTTCCGCTGGTGCGCGCTGTCGGGCGACCCCGAGGACATCTACAGGACCGACGCCAAGGTGAAGGAACTGATCGACGACCCGCACTTGCACAACTGGCTCGACATGGCGCGCGCGCGAATCTCGTTCCAGGGGCTGCCGGCGCGGATCTGCTGGGTGGGGCTTGGCGTGCGTCACAAGCTGGGGTTGGCCTTCAACGAAATGGTCCGCAAGGGCGAGCTCAAGGCGCCGGTGGTGATTGGCCGCGACCACCTCGATTCCGGCTCGGTCGCCAGCCCCAACCGCGAGACCGAGGCGATGAAGGACGGCTCCGACGCGGTCTCCGACTGGCCGCTGCTGAACGCGCTGCTCAACACCGCGAGCGGCGCGACCTGGGTCTCGCTGCATCATGGCGGCGGCGTCGGCATGGGGTTCTCGCAGCATTCCGGCATGGTGATCTGCTGCGACGGCACCGAAGCGGCCGACAGGCGCATCGAACGGGTGCTGTGGAACGACCCGGCCACCGGGGTGATGCGCCACGCCGACGCCGGCTATGACATCGCGCTCGATTGCGCCCGCGAGCATGGGCTGAACCTGCCGGGCATCCTGGGCTGATCCCGACCGGGGGCGTCATAACGGCGGCGCCTTTCGGAATTCCGGTTGCAAAACCTGTCCCCGCTTCGGATTGTTAGGGGGAGGGCGCCGAACAGGCGCGGCGGGATCCCGTGCCGGGGCGCCGGATACCGGCGCTCCGCAGCCAGGGCAGGAGAGCGACGATAGTGAACCCGACCATTCGCGATGTGACCGAACGGATTATCGCCCGCAGCAGGCGGACCCGCGGGGCCTATCTGGCGCGGATGGACGCGGCCCGCGACCAGGGCCCGGCGCGGGCGCATCTGTCCTGCTCGGGGCAGGCGCATGCCTACGCCGGGGCCGGCCCCGACCAGGCCGCGCTGGCAAAGGGCGGGGCGGGAAACCTCGGGATCGTCACCGCCTATAACGACATGCTTTCGGCGCATCAGCCGTTCGAGCATTTTCCCGATCTGATCCGCGGGGCGGCGCGGGCGGCGGGCGGCACCGCGCAGGTGGCCGGCGGCGTGCCCGCGATGTGCGACGGCGTCACCCAGGGCGCGGCGGGGATGGAGCTCAGCCTGTTTTCCCGCGACCTGATCGCCATGGCCGCCGGCATCGCGCTCAGCCACAATGTGTTCGACGCCGCCGTCTTCCTGGGCGTCTGCGACAAGATCGTGCCGGGGCTGGTGATCGCGGCGCAAAGCTTCGGCCACCTGCCGGCGGTGTTCCTGCCCGCCGGGCCGATGACCAGCGGGCTGCCCAATGACGAAAAGGCCCGCGTGCGCCAGCAATTCGCCGCCGGCGAGGTCGGGCGCGAGGCGCTGATGGCGGCCGAGATGGCGGCCTATCACGGCCCCGGCACCTGCACCTTCTACGGCACCGCGAATTCCAACCAGATGCTGATGGAGTTCATGGGGCTGCACCTGCCCGGGGCCAGTTTCGTCAACCCGGGCACGCCGCTGCGCGACGCGCTGACGCGGGCCGGGGCGCAACGGGCGCTGGCGCTGAGCGCGCTGGGCGAGGAATATACCCCGGTCTGCCGCATTCTCGATGAGCGCGCCTTCGTCAACGGCATCGTCGGCCTGAACGCCACCGGCGGCTCGACCAACCACCTGATCCATCTGGTGGCGATGGCCCGCGCAGGCGGCATCCTTCTGGATTGGCAGGATTTTTCGGATATTTCCGAGGTCACGCCGCTGATCGCGCGGGTCTATCCCAACGGGCTGGCTGACGTGAACCACTTCCACGCCGCGGGGGGGCTGGGCTTTGCCATAGCCACGCTGCTCGAGGCCGGGCTGCTGCACCCCGACACCGAAACCGTGGCCGGGCCGGGGCTGCAGCGTTACACGCAGGAACCCAGGCTGATCGATGGCACGCTCAGCTGGCAGGCGGGCGCCGCGGCCAGCCTGAACGACAAGATCCTGCGCCCCGCCGCGGATCCGTTCCAGCCCAGCGGCGGGTTGAAGCGGCTGAGCGGCACGCTGGGGACCGGGGTGATGAAGGTCTCGGCGGTGGCGCCCGAGCATCATGTGGTCGAGGCGCCGGTGCGCGTCTTCGACAACCAGGAGGCAGTGAAGGCCGCGTTCCAGGCGGGGGAGTTCACCGGCGACGTGGTGGTCGTGGTCCGGTTCCAGGGGCCGCGCGCCAACGGCATGCCAGAATTGCACAGTTTGACGCCGATTCTGTCCATTTTGCAGGGGCGGGGACACAGGGTCGCGCTGGTCACCGACGGGCGCATGTCGGGCGCCTCGGGCAAGGTTCCGGCGGCGATCCACGTCTGCCCCGAGGCGCTGGAGGGTGGCCCGATCGCCCGGCTGCGCGACGGCGATCTGCTGCGCGTGGATGCGGTGGCCGGACGGCTGGACATCCTGACCGGGGGGGTGCTGGACCGCGCGCCGGTCACCGCCGACCTGACGTCCCATCAGGCCGGGGTCGGGCGAGAGCTGTTCGCCACCTTCCGCAATGTGGTCACACCGGCGACCGAGGGGACTTCGGTTCTGGGCCCGATGGGGGGCGATGATGGCGATTGAGCCCGGAGACGCGAGCCGCCGGATGCGGGCGCTGTGCGACCTGGCCCCGGTGATCCCGGTCCTGGTGATCGAGGCGGCCGCTCACGCCCGCCCGCTGGCCGAGGCGCTGGTGGCCGGTGGCCTGCCGGTGCTGGAGGTGACCCTGCGCACCCCGGCGGCGGCGGATGCCATCCGCGAGATGACCGGCGTGCCCGGCGCCATCGTCGGCGCGGGCACGGTGGTGTCGCCCGCCGATGTGCGCACCGCGCGCGACGCCGGGGCGCAATTCGCGGTGTCGCCCGGCGCGACCGACCCGCTGCTTGCGGCTTGCGAGGCCGAAGACCTTCCGCTCCTGCCCGGCGCGGCGACGGCAAGCGAGGCGATGACGCTGCTGGCGCGCGGCTATGACATGCTGAAATTCTTTCCCGCCGAGTNNGAGCGGCGTGAACAGGAGGGTTCCGACGAAGCCGCCCAGCCCGGTGGTCAGCGGCCACTCGGCGGGCGGCGCGACGGCGCTCAAGGCGCTGGGCGCGCCGCTGCCGCAGATCTCTTTCTGCCCCACCGGCGGGGTCAGCGCGGCGAATGCGCCCGACTATCTGACACTGCCCACGGTGCCCTGCGTCGGCGGCAGCTGGGTGGCGCCGAAACCCTTGGTCGCCGCCGGCGACTGGGCGGCGATCCGTGCGCTGGCGGCCGGGGCCGCGGCACTGGCGCGCTGACGCCCGGGCGGCTGTGACCCGCCCGGGGGGAATTACTCGACCTTGCCGGGCAAAGACAGATCGCCCGAGGCGAGGTCGAACACATCGGTGACGCACAGCAGCGGCGCATGCACGCTTTCATTGACCCGCAGCGCGGCGGTCACCCCGTCATAGGCGGCGCCCGCCGCCCCGCCGGCGACCGCGGCGTTGATGCGNNTCCGGCCCGTCGAACACCGGCGTGAAGCCGGGGCTGTCGAGAAGAATGGGGAGCCCCGGCCAGGTCACCGGCAGGGCGGGCGCGGTGCCCTCGGGGATGTCCTTGACTGCCAGGGCGCCGGGGCCGCAGGCCTCGCTGGGGGCAAGAACCACCCAATGGCTGTGCCAGCTGGCCCCGTCATTGGCCGGATCGCCATCGGCGTCCTCGTCGAAAAGTGGCGTGTCATCGAAATCCGGGTGGCTGGTCGCGGCCATCGCCAGGATGCCCGCGCCGCTTTCGAACCCCACCGCCGAGGGATCCAGCGAGGTCGGCCAGACATAGGACCAGACCGGTGCGCCGCCAACGGCGCCGGTGGCCGCCGGCCATTCTGTCCCGGCGGGACCTGCCATCGTCATGTGAAAGGTCACCGTGTTGCCCGCGCGGTGCACATGGGCGGCGAGAATGTCGAAGGGCGCGGATGTCCCGGAGCCGGCGGGCGAGACCACCGCGCCGGGCTGGGTCAGCGCGGCGTCGTGACCGGCCCCGGCCAGGGCCGGACCGGCGGCAAGGAGTGCCGAGGCAGCATAGCGGAGAGCGTTCATGTGATTTCCTTTCGAGTCGCTACTATTTGAATTCTTAATAGCGACTCGAAATTATTGCAACACCTGTATCGAGTCGCTATTTTATGCCCATGACATCATCCGACATCACCCGCCTGCGCGACCTGCTGGATCGTGTCGGCCGGATCGCCGCCGCCGAAGACTGGACCGACGACCTGAACCCGGCGCAGCGCGCCGCGCTGGCCTATCTTGCGCGGGCCAACCGGTTTTCGCGCGCGCCCTCCCATGTGGCCGATTACCTGTGCACCACCCGCGGCACCGTCTCGCAGACGCTGAAGGCGCTGGAGCGCAAGGGGTATGTCCTGCGCACGGCCTCGCAGGCCGACCGGCGCGGCGTGGTCTATGAGGTGACCGATCGGGGGCACGCGGCGCTGGCCCGGGGCAGCGCCGTCGCGGCCGCGCTGGGCGATCTGCCCGCCGCAGATCTGCGGGCGGCGACCGCGGCCCTGGAACAGGTGCTGGCGCAGATGCTGGAGCGGCGCGGCCAGCGCGCCTTTGGTCTCTGCCGGGAGTGCCGGTATCACCGTGCCGCGGGCACCGGCCAAATGTGCAGCTTGCTGAACGTGGCCTTGCGGCCGGAAGAGGTCGATGCGCTCTGCCACGAATTCGCGGCCGGCTGAGCACAGGTCCCGAGGGCGGTTAACACGGGGGGGCGGTTAACGCTGCGGCGGACCCGAAAAAGACATGGGAACTTTGGAGGCGAGTACCGGAATCGAACCGGTGTACACGGATTTGCAATCCGCTGCGTCACCACTCCGCCAACTCGCCTGCCGTGGTGTTCCCTGCCTCTAGCGGATCTGCCGCAGGCCTGCAAGAGCGGATGCGGCGGGAAATCGCGCCGCGGCCCGTTGCCGGGGCGGCGGCGATGTGGCAAAAGCCAATCAAGGGACTGAACAAAAGAGTTTAGCAATGACAGACTTTGCCGCCCGCCGCCGGATGATGGTCGATACCCAGATCCGGCCCTCCGATGTCACCAAGTACCCGATCATCGACGCGATGCTCTCGGTCCCGCGCGAAATCTTCGTGCCGGACGCGCAGCGCGATATCGCCTATGCGGGCGAGGATCTGGATCTGGGCGGGGGCCGGGTCCTGTTGGAGCCGCGGACGCTGGCCAAGATGCTCGACATGCTCGACCTGGGCCCGGACGAGCTGGTGATGGACATCGGCAGCGGTCTTGGCTACCCGGCCGCGGTGGTGGCCCGGCTGGCCCAGGCGGTGGTTGCCGTGGAAGAAGACGAGGCCATGGCCGGCGAGGCGCAGGAGCTGCTGCTGGAGGCCGGGGCCGACAATGCGGTGGTGCATCACGGCCCGCTGGCCGAGGGCGCGGCCGAGCACGGCCCCTATGACGTGATCCTCGTCGAGGGCGGCGTCGAAGAGCTGCCGGAGGCATTGCTGGGCCAGCTCAAGGACGGCGGCCGCATCGCCTGCATCTTCATCGACGGCGCGCTGGGCGAGGTGCGGGTCGGCTACAAGTCCGGCGACAGCCTGTCCTGGCGGTTCGAGTTCAACGCCACCGCGCCGGTGCTGCCGGGATTCGAGAAACAGCAGAGCTTCGCGCTCTGACACGCGGGCGGGCGGGGCGGCGCGGGTCGCCCTGATATCGGAATGTGTTCAGGCCCCGGCAACGCGGGGATATCGGAGACAGCGACATGCGCAAGGCAGCGATTACAGGCATTCTCAGAACCGCCGCACTGGCCGGGGGCTTGGCCCTGGCCGCGCTGGCGCCACGCGCCGCGCTGGCCGAGAATATCGCCGATGCCCTGATCGGCGCCTATAACAGCAGCGGCCTGCTGGAGCAGAACCGCGCGCTGCTGCGGGCCGCCGACGAGGATGTCGCCACCGCGGTCTCGGCGCTGCGCCCGGTTGTGAACTGGACCACGCGCATCACCCGCACGCTCAGCGACGGCACCTCCAACGGCGTCGCCTTCGACAACCAGTCCTCGGACCTGTTCTCCGGGCTGTCGATCAGCCAGCTGTTGTTCGACGGCGGCTCCAGCCAGCTGAGCAAGCAGGCGGCGCAGGAAACCGTCCTGGCGACGCGCCAGTCCCTGCTGGATATCGAACAGCGGATCCTGTTCCGGGCGGCTTCGGCCTATCTCACCGTGGTGCTGCAGTCGGAAAACGTGCGGCTGCGCCAGAACAACGTGCGCCTGCTGGGCGAGGAACTGCGCGCCGCGCAGGACCGGTTCGACGTCGGCGAGGTGACCCGCACCGACGTGGCGCTGGCCGAATCGCGGCTGGCGGCGGCGCGGTCCAACCTGGCGGCGGCCCGCGGCGCGCTGGTCACCGCCCAGGCCGAATATGCCAATGCGGTGGGCCGCAAACCCGGCCCGCTGGCCGGCCAGCCCCGGCTGCCCCGGGCGGCGGCCTCGCTCGAGGCGGCCAAGGCGATCGCCGTGCGCAACCATCCCAGCATCCTGGCCGCCCAGCATCAGGTCAAGGCGGCAGAGCTGGCCGCGCTCAGCACGAAAAGGCGGATGGGGCCCTCGGCCTCGCTGTCGGCCGATCTCGGCGTGACCGAGGACATGGACAGCACCGATGACGGAACGACCGCCTCGCTGTCGCTCACCATGACACAGCCGATTTACCAGGGCGGCGGCCTGGCGGCGCGCTACCGCCGGACGCTGGCCACCCGCGACGCGGCCAAGTCGAACCTGCTGACGGTGCAGCGCGACGTGGTCCAGGATGTCGCCGATGCCTTTGTCCGGCTCGAGGTGGCCCGTGCCAGCCTGATCTCTTCGGCCGAACAGGTCCGCGCCGCGCGCGTGGCCTTCGAAGGCATCCGTGAAGAGGCGACGCTGGGCGCGCGCACCACCCTGGACGTTCTGTCGGCCGAACAGGACCTGCTCGACGCGCAGACCAACCAGATCTCGGCGCGCTCGGAACAGGCGATCGCCAGCTATCAGCTGCTGCAGGCACAGGGCCTGCTGACGGCCGAACGGCTGGGCCTGGCGGTGCAAATCTACGATCCCACGCTCTACTACAACCTGGTCAAGGACGCCCCGGCACAGGTCAGCCGGCGCAGCCGCGACCTGGATCGCGTGCTCAAGGCTTTGGGCAAGCAGTAACAATTCTCGCAATCGGTTGTGAGAATCCCGGGCAGGGGGTACACTCCTGTCCGAGGTGAGAGTGGAAAACAACAATGCCTGAACCCGTTACGAATGCGCAGATCGAGGATGTTCTGTCCTCGATTCGTCGTCTGGTCAGCGAAGACAGCACGCATGACGCCCGCGTCATGCAGCCGTCAAAGCCCTCCGAATCCGCCGCGCCGCAGGACGCGGCCCGGACCGGGAAACTGGTCCTGACCCCCGCGTTGCGGGTGGAAGAGGACGAGATCGCCCGCCCGGACCAGGCCAGCCACGAAGCCGCGCCGTCGGCGGACCCTCAGATGGCCTGGAGCGACCCGGCGGCAACCCTGCTGGGCGCGGCACGCCCCGAAGAGGCGGGTGACGCACAGGGCGACAACAGCGGGGATGCCGCCTCCGTCATGGCGGAGGATCGCCAGGGCGAAGACGCCGATCAGGTCGCGCCGGAGGCAATCGCCGAAGACAGCGCGGCCGCGGCTTTGGATCTGCCGGAAACCGAGGCCGAAACCGGGGACGAGGTTGCGGACGCTGGCACTGCGGATCGTTTCGCGCCGGATGCTGCACTCTCCGACACCGAAGCCTCCGATCTTGAGGGGCCGGCGTCCGAGGAGATGGCGGGCGAGGGGGCGGACGACGCCGCCCAAGACCTGCCCACCTTCCATTCCTCCCGCGCCGAAAGCCTGAGCGCCAAGATCGAGGCGCTGGAGGCGGTGATCGGGCGTACCCGCGACCAGTGGGAGCCCGACGGCACCAGCGACGACGCCTATGCCGGCACGCCGGTGGAAACGCTGGCCTGGCGCGATGCGTCGGAGGCGGATGAGGCCCCGGAACCGGCCGCGGCGCCCGCCGAGCCGGAAGCGCAGCGGACCGCGGAGCCGACAACCGACGATCTGGCCGCCGATGAGGCGGTGATCGACGAGGACAGCCTGCGCGAACTGGTGGCCGAGATTGTGCGCCAGGAATTGCAGGGCGCGCTGGGCGAACGGATCACCCGCAACGTGCGCAAGCTGGTGCGGCGCGAGATCCACCGCGCGCTGGCGGCGCAGGACCTCGAATAACCGCACCTCCCGGAAACGCCGCTTGCGCGGCGTTCACCGTTGGCAAAGGACGGGCGCGTGCCTTACCGCACCGGCGCCGCAAGCCGCAGCAGCGCGTCCACATCCATATAGGTCTCCAGGTGGTCGGCCAGCGCGTCCAGCGTGGCCTCCACCCCATCGTCGTAGCCCGCCTGCGCCTGATGCCCCAGCCCGGCCAGGAACCGCGCGCGAAAGCTGTCCGAGGCAAAAAGCCCGTGCAAATAGCTGCCCCGTACGCGCCCGCAGGGCGAGGCCGCGCCTTCGATCTCGCCGCCGATCGACAGCCAGCCGCGCGCCCGGTCCGGCCCTTCGGTCCGCCCCATATGGATCTCATACCCGCTGACCGGCGCCCCGTCGGGGCGCGCGGTGGCCTGGCGCAGAATCACCTGCTTGTCGCCCGTCATCACGGTCTCCACGTCCAGCAGGCCAAGGCCGGGATCGGTGCCCGGCGCGCCCTCGACCCCCTCGGGATCGGCAATCGTCCGCCCCAGCATCTGGTAGCCTCCGCAGAGGCCCAGCACATGGCCGCCCCGGCGCAGGTGGGCCCGGATGTCGATGTCCCAGCCCTGCGCCCGCACGAACGCCAGGTCGGCGCGGGTCGACTTGCTGCCGGGGATCAGAACCAGGTCGGCGTCGCCGGGCAGGGCGCGGCCCGGCGGCACGATCTCGACCGTCACCGAAGGCTCGGCCGCCAGTGGATCCAGATCGTCGAAATTCGCCATGCGCGGCAATTGCGGCACCGCGATCTTGCAGGCGCCCCCCCCGTGCTCCGGGGTGCGCGAAGCGATGTCCATCATGTCCTCGGCGGGCAGCTTCCAGGCGTCGGCAAACCACGGCACCACGCCGAAACAGGGCCAGCCTGTGCGCGCCACGATGTCGTCGCGGCCGTTGTCGAACAGGCGCAGATCGCCGCGAAACCGATTGATGGCAAAGCCTGCGATCCGGGCGCGGTCGCCGTCCTCCAGCACCGCCTGGGTGCCGACGATTTGGGCGATCACGCCGCCCCGGTCGATATCGCCGACCAGGATCACCGGCACGCCGGCGGCGGTGGCGAACCCCATGTTGGCGATGTCGCCCCGGCGCAGGTTGGTCTCCGCCGGGCTGCCGGCGCCCTCGACCAGCACCAGATCGGCGCTTGCGGCCAGCCGATGGAAACTCTCCAGAACCACGGCCAGCAGCGCCCCCTTGTCGCGCTGATAAAGCGCCGCCTCCTGGGTGCTGCGGCGGCGGCCCTGCACCACCAGCTGCGCGCCGGTCTCGCTCTCGGGCTTCAGCAGCACGGGGTTCATGTCGGTATGCGGCGTAAGCCCGGCGGCGCGGGCCTGCAACGCCTGGGCGCGGCCGATCTCGCCGCCATCCTCGGTGACGGCGGCGTTGTTCGACATGTTCTGCGGCTTGAACGGCGCCACGCGCACTCCCCGGCGCGCGGCGGCCCGGCACAGCCCGGCCACCAAGAGCGATTTGCCGACATTGCTGCCGGTGCCCTGGATCATCACGGCGCGGCTCATCGGCGCGGGTCCTTCTTGCTGCGGGTCCGGTCCCGGCGCGCAAAAAAACGCGCCCCGGAGGACGCGCTTTTCAGTACAGTCAGGAAAACGCTCAGGCGGCCTCGGCCTGTTGGGCGGCGTGGCGGCGCTCGCTCTCTTCGCGCGACAGCGCGACCGAGGTGCGCACGCCCTTGGAGACAAACTCCATCAGGCCGGTGACCACGCGTTCGTTCGGGTCGATCCCGGCACAGCTCAGCACTTCGCGGCCATCGCGCGAGCGTGCCCAGCGAGCGATCTGCTCGGGACCATTGCCATATTTTTTGTCATCGGCGATGGCATCGTCGAGGGCGGCCAGTACCACGGCCGCGAACAGTTTACGTGCACGGTTGCCTTGCTCGTTATTGAAGGCGGTGCCGTCAACGAAATCTCTCATCCCGTTTTCCTTGTTTTTCTTGCTCTTGCAATTTTCGGCGTGGCGTTGCTTATGACTGATCGAAACCGATTCGGGCACCCCGTTTCTGCATGGCTGCATTGCGCTCAGCGCATAGCTTTCTGCAGGTGCAGCACGATATTTCGTTGTCTTGCCAGTGCTAGCCCTGCCAGATATAGGGGCCGCAGTCCGTGCATCAACCTCGCGTGAAGGATTTAATCATGCCCAAGATCAACGGTAACGAAATCCGCCCCGGCAACGTGCTGGAGCATAACGGCGGGCTGTGGGCGGCCGTCAAAGTGGACCATGTCAAACCCGGCAAGGGCGGCGCCTTTGCCCAGGTCGAACTGCGCAACCTGCGCAACGGGTCCAAGCTGAACGAACGCTTCCGCAGCGCCGACAAGGTCGAGCGCGTGCGCCTGGAGCAGAAGGACATGCAGTTCCTCTATGAGACCGACGGCATGCTGGTCTTCATGGACACCGAGACCTACGATCAGGTCGAACTGCCCGCCGACATCCTCGGCGACCGCCGCCCGTTCCTGCAGGACGGCATGACCATCGTGGTCGAGTTCCACGAGACCGAGGCGCTGAACGCCACGCTGCCGCAGAAGGTCACCTGCCGGATCGCCGAGACCGAGCCGGTGGTGAAGGGCCAGACCGCCGCCAACAGCTTCAAGCCGGCGATCCTGGACAATGGCGTCAAGGTGATGGTGCCGCCCTTCGTCGGCCAGGACGAGGATATCGTGGTCAACACCGAGACCATGGAATACGCCGAACGCGCCTGATCGGCCGCGCGTCGCGGAAAGGATAAAGGGCGGGTGTTCGGCACCCGCCCTTTTTCGTTCTCCACGCCGGAGCAGGGGACGCCCACGCGCAGCTGTCATCCCCGCGCGCGCGGGGATCTCCCAACCCGGGCGCCTCTGTCAACAGGCCCCCGCTTTCGCGGGGATGACACGGGCACCAGGCCGGGCCTCTTGCCCGGGGTCAGAAGCTTTCCAGAAGATCCGCGCGCGCCCGCATCACGCTGCGCGCGTCGATGAACCGCGGCGTCCGCCGCATGTAGTCGCGGAACGCCTCGCCATAGCCCTGCAGCAGCCAGCGTTCTTCGTTCAGCACGAACAGGAAGTAGAGCAGGAACAACACCCCCGCCAGCCCCAGCGTGATCACCGATCCGCTGGCGATGCCAAGGCCCACCGTGGCCAGCACCGAGGTGACGTATTGCGGGTTGCGCGAATAGGCGTACATGCCCCCGGTCACCAGCCCGTCGCTCTCGCAATAGGTGTTCTCAAGCCCCAGGAACCGGTAGCCCCACAGCGTGATGCCGAAGGCCACCACCATCAGCGGCACACCGGCCGCATAGCGCGTCCAGTGGCCCCAGCCATGGGCGCCGATCTCCAGAAGGGCAAACACCACCGTGCCGCCGCAGAAGATGCGGAACAGGCCAAAGGCGGCATGATGCCGGATCGGCGCCTCCTCGCCCGCCGGCCAGAAGCCGAAGTTTGGGCGATAAAGCGTCCAGGCCAGCAGCCCGCCCAGCAGCAGGGCGGCGGCAAGGGTGGCGATCAGGGATGCGCTGTGCAGGAAAGGCAGATAATCACTCATGGCTCCGTCCGGTCTTGATCCAGGCCTCGGTTCGAACTGGACCTGTCAAAACACGGCGATGCAACAGGCGAATGACAGCCCCGCGTCGGGGCGGCCGGACCCGCCGTCAGGCCAGCCGCAGCCGCGCGTCGCCGGCGGTCATCTCGCCCGTGGCCCGGTCGAGGCGCAGATAGGCGATGCCATATCCGCCCGCCAGGGTATAAAGCGTTCCGACGGGCTTGCCGTTGGCGGTGATCTCGCTGCCCACCGGCGCGCTGCCGTCCACCGCCACACGGCGCAGCCCCTTGCGCAGCTCAGTCTTGTGCTTCATCCGCGCGGTAACCTCCTGGCCCACGTAACAGCCCTTGCGGAAATCCACCCCGTTCAGCGCCTCGAACCCGGCCTCCAGGATATAGCTGTCCGGGGTCAGCTCGACGCCGGTCTCGGGGATGCAATGGGTGACGCGGATCGCGTCCCAATCGCTGCCGTCGTCGTCCTCCGGCGCCTCCGAATAGGCGCGCCAGCCCATCTCCGGGTGCCGTGGGTCGGGCAGGGCGCCCTGGGGTGCCGGGCCGGTGCCGCGCTGCAGGTGCAGCTCGGTCGGCGAAATCGTCACCTTGGCGCGCAGCTTGTACATGCTCAGCCGCTTCACAAGGTCATCGGCCAGTGGTTCGGCCACGTCCAGCAGGACGCCGTCGCCGTCGCGGGCCAGGAAGAAATCGGCGATATACTTGCCCTGCGGCGTCAGCAGCGCGGCATAGACCAGCCCGGTACTCAATTTTCCGATATCGTTGGTGATCAACCCCTGAAGAAACTCTTCGGTCTCCGGCCCGGACAGGCGGAGGATGCGGCGCGCGGTCATGCTCGGCTCCTTGCTTTCCTTCGCCGTTGATATAGGAACGTCGCCCAGATTGAACAGTGGAAGTCCACCGTGCCCGCCCCGATCAGCGTCATCATTCCCACCCTGAATGCCGAAGGCGAATTGCCCGGATGCCTCGCCGCGCTGACCGAGGGGCTGGTGGCCGGGCTGATCCGCGAGTTGATCGTCAGCGACGGCGGCTCCGCCGATGCGACCCGCGAGATCGCCGAGGCCGCCGGCGCGGTTCTGCTGCAGGGGGCGCCCTCGCGCGGGGGGCAGCTGCGCCGGGGCGCGGCGGTGGCGCGCGGCGACTGGCTGCTGATCTTGCATGCCGACACCCGGCTTGCCCCGGGATGGGCCGAGGCGGTGGCGGCGCATCTGGACCGCCCGGGGGCCGGTCCGGCCTATTTCCGGCTAGCGTTCCGGGCGCGCGGGCTGATGCCCCGGCTGGTGGCGGGCTGGGCCAACCTGCGCGCGGCGCTGTTTTCGCTGCCCTATGGCGATCAGGGGCTGCTGCTGCGGCGCGCCGATTACGACCGCGCCGGCGGCTATCCCGATCAGCCGCTGATGGAGGATGTGGCGCTGGTGCGGGCGTTGCGCGGCCCGCTGACCGCGCTCCCGGTGCAGGCCCGGACCAGCGCCGCGCGCTACCAGCGGACCGGCTGGCTCAGGCGCGGCGCCCGCAACCTGGGCACGCTGCTGCGCTATGTCCTGGGCGCGGACCCCAAGGATCTGGCCGAGCGTTACCGCCGTTAAGGCGGCGGGTCAGGGAAAGAAACTGGCGATCTCGTCCAGCGGCTTCTTGATCTTGGCCACTTCCGGCACCGTCGCCGCCTCGGCCGGGTGGCCCACCGCGATGATCATCGTCGGCTTTTCCGAGGCCGGCCGCCCCAGCGCAGCGCCCAGGAATTTCATCGGGTTCGGCGTATGGGTCAGCGTCGCCAGCCCGGCATGGTGCAGCGCCGCCAGCAGGAACCCGGTGGCGATGTTCACGCTCTCGGGGACATAGTAGTTCTTGAAGCGCGTGCCGTCCTCGAATTCGCCCCAGCGCTGGGCGAAGACCACGATCAGCCAGGGCGCAACGGTCAAATGCGGTTTGCTGGCATCGGTGCCGATCGGCTCCAGCGCCTTGATCCACTCGTCGCCCGCGCCGCCGTCGTAGAACCGGCGCTCCTCTTCCTCGGCCTCTTCCCGGATGCGCTGTTTCAGCGCCGGATCCGCGATGGCGGCGAAATGCCAGGGCTGGTGATTGGCGCCCGAGGGGGCGGTGCCGGCGGTGCGGATGCACCTTTCGATCACCGCGCGCGGCACCGGGCGGGGGGAATAATCGCGCACCGTGTGGCGCCGCCGCATCTTGTCGTGGAACGCCTCTGCCGCGGCCACCATCTCCGCGTCGGTCATCTCGGCGCGGTCCGGCAGCGGCACCGCGCGATAACTCAGGGTCTCTTTGGCGAACATCTCTTTTCCTTCCGCTCCGGGTTCATTCCGGCACCAGCACCCCCCTGGCCGCGGCGCGCACCGCCCGGGTCACCGGTTCCAGCGCCTTGGTCATCGCGCGGCTGATCTGCCAGGTCAACGGCACATCCAGCGGATGCCCGGGAACCAGCGGTACCAGCCGCCCGTCGTTCAACGCCGCCCCGACCAACGGCAGCGGGTTCATGCCCCAGCCGATGCCGGCCTCGGCGGCGGCGACGAAGGCATTGGAGGAGGGCAGGAAATGCACCGGCGGCGACAGCCGCGCAGCCGAAACCTGCTCGATCCAGCGCCGCTGCAGCCCGTCCTTGGCGTTGAAGGTCAGGCATGGCGCCCGCGCCAGCGCCTCGGCCGTCACGCCGTCGGCGAACCAGCGCGCCATGAACCCGGGGCTTGCGGTGGCGACATAGCGCAGCGCGCCCAGCGGATAGGCGGTACAGCCGGTCACCGGCTTGCCCAACCCGCAGACCGCTGCGCTGACCGCGCCGCGCCGCAGCCAATCGGCGCTGTGGTCCTGATCGTCGATCACCAGATCGAACAGGGTGTCGGGCACCGCCGCCATCGCCGCCACGAACCAGGTCGCCAGGCTGTCGGCATTGACCGCCACCCGCAGCCGCGACAGGGCCGGGGCCGGGTCCAGCGCCAGGTCGCGGCTGAGCTGCGCCTCCAGCAGGCCCACATCCTCGGCATGTTTGGCCAGCCGGTTGCCGATGGGCGTCCCGGTGCAGGGGCTGGCACGGTTGACCAATGCGGCGCCGACCCGGTCCTCCAGCGCCTTGATCCGCTGCGATACCGCCGAGGGCGTCACCCCCAGTTCGGCGGCGGCGGTCTCGAACGAGCCATGGCGCAGCACGGCGGTGAGGGCGGCAAGATGCGGCGGGTCGAACTTCATTAGCAATACTAATCTGAGTAAAGGATATTTAATTGGATTAATCCGATGACCCGGCCTAGTCAAACCCGAAGACCGCAGATCAAGGAATGTACATTTTGACGGCTTTTCTCCCCGGTTTCCTCCTCGGCTTCTCGCTGATCCTGGCCATCGGCGCGCAGAACGCCTTCGTCCTGCGCCAGGGGATCCGGCGCGCGCATGTCTTCGCCGTGGTGCTGACCTGCGCGCTCTCCGACGCGGCGCTGATCGCCGCCGGGGTGGCGGGCATGGGCCAGCTGGCCGGCGCCGCGCCCTGGTTCGCGCCGATGATGCGCTTCGGCGGGGCGGCGTTCCTGATCTGGTACGGCTATTCCAACCTGCGCGCGGCCTGGCAGGGCGGCTCCGGCCTCACCGCCGGGCCGGGGGCGGACCATGGCCTGCCGCGCACGCTGGCCACGGTCCTGGCGCTGACCTGGCTGAACCCGCATGTCTATCTCGACACCGTGGTTCTGATCGGGTCGGTCGCGGCGCAATACGACGACCGCCTCGGTTTCGGCCTTGGCGCCACCGCCGCCAGCTTCGCCTTCTTCTTCACCCTCGGCTACGGCGCCCGTCTGCTGGCGCCGCTGCTGGCCCGCCCGGGCGCCTGGCGGGGGCTGGATGCGGCGATCGGGCTGACCATGTGGGCGATCGCCGGGAAACTGATTGCCATGTGAAGGGTTGTGCCGCCCGCCGAATGGGTGTTCAACCTGTTGCATGACCGATCTTGACCCGCCCGCCGCCCGCCCCGTCGCCGGCATCCTGTGGATGCTGCTGACCGGGCTGTGCTTTGTCGCGGTCACCGCGCTGGTCAAGTTTCTCGGCCCGCGCATCCCGGCGCCCGAGGCGGCCTTCCTGCGCTATTCCCTGGGGTTGGTCTTCCTGCTGCCGATGCTGCGGCCAATGCTGAACACCACCTTCACCCGCCGCCGCTGGGCCCTGTTCATCCTGCGCGGGCTGTTCCACGCCGGCGGCGTGATGCTGTGGTTCTACGCGATGACCCAGATCCCGCTGGCCGAACTGACCGCGCTGAACTACCTCTCGCCGGTCTTCGTCACCGTCGGCGCGGCGGTGTTCCTGGGCGAAAGCCTGGCGATCCGGCGCATCGCGGCTATCGCGGTCGCCCTGCTGGGGGCGATGATCATCCTGCGCCCCGGCTTCCGCGAGGTGGGGCCGGGGCATCTGGCGATGATCGGCGCGGCGACCGTATTCGGCGGCTCCTACCTGCTGGCCAAGATCCTGGCGGACGAGGTCAGCCCCTCGGTTGTCGTGGGCATGCTGTCGATCTGGGTGACCATCGGCCTGGCGCCCTTCGCGCTGGCGGTTTGGGTCGCGCCAACCCTGCATGAATTGGTGATGCTCTTCACCGTGGCCTGCTTCGCCACCGCGGGCCATTTCACCATGACGCTTGCCCTGCGCGCCGCCCCGATCATGGTGACGCAGCCGGTCACCTTCCTGCAACTGGTCTGGGCGATGGCGCTGGGTGCCGTGGTGTTCGGTGAAGGGCTGGATTTCTGGGTCATCGTCGGCGGCGGGCTGATCCTGGGCGCGGTCAGCTTCATCACCTGGCGCGAGTCGGTGGTGCGGCGCCGGTCGATCACGCCGCCGACCCCGGCGACCAAGGTCTGACAGGCTTGCCAGCTTTGCCGGGCTGCGCCTAGGCTGGGCCGTCAGGGTCAGCTGGGGGGCGGCGGATGCGGTTTTCAACGAGTGTGGGCGCGATCGTCGTCGCGCTGCTGCCGGGGGCGGCGGTGGCCGGGCTGAAACTGTGCAACGAGACCAGCGCGCGCCAATCGGTCGCCGTGGGCTATAAATCCGGCGACCAATGGGTGTCCGAGGGGTGGTGGAACCTTGACCCCGGCACATGCGCCAGCCCGATCAAGGGCGATTTGAAATACCGCTACTACTACTTCCGAGCGCAATCTTCCGGGCGTGAGTTTCAGCATGAGGGATACGGTTTCTGCACCGAGCAGTCGGCCTTTACCATCGAGGGCGACGCCGATTGCGCCGGGCGCGGTTTTACCTTTTCCGGGTTCCGCCGGATCGATGCCGGTGGCGCGCGCGATTTCACCTTCGCCTTCACCGATGCGGTGAGCGTACCAGAGGCCGCCGAGGCCGAACCGCCGGCCCCGGCCGCGACACCCGCCGACGAACCCGGCAAATGGGGGGAACCCTATGCCTCGGGCAGCGCGGTGTTCCAGGACTGCGTCATCGAGACCGAGGCGCCCTATTGCACCTTCCACGCGGACGGCACCAAGTTCTTTGTCTACGACGACGGGCGGACGCCCGCGGGGGTGTTTCGCGCCATGCGAGACTACCTGCCCGGCACGCCGATCGAGCTGCGCGGCGATCTCGAGGCGATCCACGACCGCACCGCCGACATCGTGCTGCGGCGGGTGCTTCCGCGCGCCTATAACCACTGGGACAGCATCCTGAGCCGGCTGCAGGGCAGCTGGTATTCGGTCGACGATCCGAATTCGCAATTCAACATCATCGGCTCGGAGCTGGAGAACATCTATGACGGGGCCTTTGGCGCGCGCGAATACCTGAGCATGCGCGACAGTTGCGAGCATTTCGACGGCGGCAACATCCTGGTGCGCATGGAGGAGGAGACCGGCGATGTGATGTGCTATTCCATCGAGGAGCTGGGATCGTTCAACATGACGCTGATGTACCTGCCGCGCGCAAATTTCCACGAATTCCGCAAGCTCGACTGATCGGCGCAGACGTGGCGGTCCGGGATCTTGATTGACGGGTCAGCTTCCGGCCACTAGCGTCGCTCCGTTAACGAGCGACGAGGGCAAGATGCCGAAAGTGGGAATGGAACCGATCCGGCGTGAGGCGCTGGTGCGCGCCACCATCGCCGAGCTGGGCAAGGCGGGCACGCTGGACGTGACGGTCAGCCAGATCGCGCGCCGCGCCGGGGTCTCCAGCGCGCTGGCGCATCACTATTTCGGCGGCAAGGATCAGATTTTCCTCGCCGCGATGCGGTCGATCCTGGCGGATTTCGCCGCGGACGTGCGCAGCGAGCTGGCCGGGTGCCGCCCCGAGGACCGGGCCGCCGCGATCGTGCGCGCCAGTTTTTCCGGCTCCAGCTTCACCCCCGAGGCGGTGGGCGCCTGGATGTGCTTCTACGGCATGGCGCAGAAGAACGCCGAGGCGCTGCGGCTGTGGCAGATCTATCACCAGCGGCTGCGCGCGAACCTGATCCACGCGCTGCGCCCGCTCTGCGCCGCGCCGGAGGACGCCGCCGACACCCTCGGCGCGCTGATCGACGGGCTTTATATCCGCGCCGCACTCGATCCCGGGCTGAGCCCGAAACAGGCCGCCGCGCAGGCATTGGCCGTTCTGAACGGGCTTTGCGCCCGGGGGCGGTCTTGAGCCGGCCCAACATCCTGATCCTGATGGTGGATCAGCTGAACGGCACGCTGTTCCCCGACGGTCCGGCCGAGTGGCTGCATGTGCCCAATCTGCGCAAACTGGCCGACCGCTCGGCCCGCTTCGCCAAGGCTTATACCGCCTCGCCGCTCTGCGCGCCGGGACGGGCGAGCTTCATGTCCGGGCAATTGCCCAGCCGAACCGGGGTCTATGACAACGCCGCCGAGTTCCGCAGCGACATCCCCACCTATGCCCACCACCTGCGGCGGGCGGGCTATTACACCTGCCTCTCGGGCAAGATGCATTTCGTCGGCCCCGATCAGCTGCACGGGTTCGAGGACCGGCTGACCACCGATATCTATCCCGCCGATTTCGGCTGGACCCCGGATTACCGCAAACCGGGCGAGCGGATCGACTGGTGGTATCACAACATGGGCTCGGTCACCGGGGCGGGGGTGGCCGAGATCACCAACCAGATGGAGTACGACGACGAGGTTGCGTACAATTCGGTGGCGAAACTGTACGATCTGGCCCGCGGCAAGGATGCACGCCCCTGGGCGCTGACCGTCAGCTTCACCCACCCGCACGATCCCTACGTGGCGCGGCGGAGGTTCTGGGACCTCTACGAGGATTGCGATCACCTGCTGCCGCAGGTGCCGGCGATGGCCTATGAGGATCATGACGCCCATTCCAAACGGATCTTCGATGCCAACGACTGGCGCAGCTTCGACATCACCGAAGAGCATATCCGTCGCGCCCGCCGTGCCTATTTCGCCAATATCTCCTATCTCGACGAGAAGATCGGCCAGATTCTGCAGGTGCTGGAGGATACGCGGCAGGAGGCGATCATCCTCTTTGTCTCCGACCACGGCGACATGCTGGGCGAGCGCGGGCTGTGGTTCAAGATGAGCTTTTTCGAGGGCTCTTCCCGCGTGCCGCTGATGATCTGCGCCCCCGATCTGCCGGCGGGGCGGATCGACGCGCCGGTCTCCACCCTCGACGTGACGCCGACGCTGGGCGATCTGGCTGGGGTGGCGATGGAGGAATTGGCGCCCTGGACCGACGGCGAAAGCCTGATGGCGCTGGCGCAAGGCGCGGAACGGACCAGCCCGGTGGCGATGGAATATGCCGCCGAGGCCTCCTATGCGCCGCTGGTCTCGCTGCGTTATGGCAAGTGGAAATACAACCGCTGCGCGCTGGATCCGGACCAGCTGTTCGACCTTGAGGCCGACCCGCAGGAGCTGGTCAACCTGGCCGAGGTGCCGGCGCATGCGGGCACCTTGCAGACGCTGCGCGCGAAATCCGAGGCGCGCTGGGATCTGGACTGCTTCGACGCGGAAGTGCGCGCCAGCCAGGCCCGCCGCTGGGTGGTCTACGAGGCGCTGCGGCAGGGCGGATATTACCCCTGGGACTACCAGCCGCTGCAAAAGGCGTCCGAGCGCTACATGCGCAATCACATGGACCTGAACGACCTGGAAGACAGCCAGCGTTTTCCGCGTGGAGAGTGACCGGTTTCTTGCGCCGAACAGGGGCGAAAAACAAACCCGGACACCTGCGGTTTTGATCCGCGTCAAAGTGGTGGACAGGGGGGCCACATAGGGTATAGCGCAACTGGAAATTCAAGGAGCGAACAGATGACCCATACCCCCCATGAACTGGCCGAAGAATTCCCCGAAAAAGCCGGCCTGATCAGCGAGTTGAAGCAGACGGATACGCATTTCGCCAAGCTTGCGGAGGAGTATCACGAGATCAACCGCGCGGTGCACCGGGCCGAATCCAATGTGGAGCCGGTCGAGGAACTGGCCGAGGTCGAGATGCGCAAGAAGCGTGCGGCCCTGAAGGACGAGATCTGGGGCATTCTGTCCAAGGCCTGACCCGGACCGACCTGTCACGATTTCTGGGGGCGCCGATGGCGCCCCCTTGTCGTTTCGGGGTCCTTTACGGCGACGCTGCGTCAGCGGGGGCGGCCGGACCTGACAGCCGAAATCCGGATGCGCTATGCTGCGCGGACGGAATTTACTGGCAGGGAGACCGGCTTTGGCGGACGAGACATACCTGATCACGCGCGAAGACATCGAGGCGATGGAGGGGCTGAGCAAGACCCATTTCCTCAATCCGAACGCCAAGCGGATCAACAAGTCGCTGGGCGACGCGACCGGGCTGAGCGGTTTTGGCTTTCACCTCATCGAGGTGGAGCCCGGGCACGACACCACCGAGCATCACCTGCATTATTTCGAGGACGAATGCGTCTATGTGCTGGCCGGGGAAGCGACGGCCTATCTCGGGGATGAGGCGGTGGCGATCAAGCCCGGCGATTTCCTGGGCTATCGCAAGGGCGGGCTGGCCCATTCGATCACCAACACCGGCAGCGAGACCTTTCGCTGCATCGTGGTGGGCGAGCGGCTGGCGCATGACGTGGCGGATTACACCCGGCTAGACAAACGGATCTATCGCAATGCCGGGATGAGCTGGGATCTCGTCGATCACGACGCGATTGTGAACCCCGGCGGAAACGTGGGCAAGAAATAGGGCCAGACGCCCGAAGCGGCGCCGGGCCATCCCGATTGGCCCGCGCCGCGTGACCCGCGCCGGGTGGAAGGCCCGTTAATTCACCTCGTAGGGCAGCACGCCGCGCTGGTTGGCGTCGATGCTCAACCGCCGCTCCAGCGGCGGGACCGAGCGTTGATGGCAGGTCTTGCGCTCGCAGATGCGGCAGGAGATGCCAATCGGCTCGAAGGCCTCGGCATTGGTGACGTCCAGCGTGTCGGCATAGACCAGCGCATCGGCATGGCGCACCTCGCATCCCAGCGCGATGGCATAACGGCGCACCGGGGCGCCGAAACTGCCGCCGGGCTTCGACACGTCGCGCGCCAGGCTGATGTAGCGCACCCCGTCCGGGGTTTCGGCCAGTTGCCGCAGGAACCGCCCCGGGGTCTCGAACGCGCGGTGCACGTTCCACAGCGGGCAGGCGCCGCCGAAACGGGCGAATTGCAGTCGCGTGGCGCTGTGCCGCTTGGTGATGGTGCCGGCCTGGTCGACCCGGACGAAGAAGAACGGGATGCCCTTGGCGCCCGGCCGCTGCAGGGTCGACAGGCGGTGCGCCACCTGCTCGATCGAAGCGCCGAAGCGGGCGCTGAGCACCTCCAGGTCGTGGCGGCAGTCCTGCGCCGCCTTAAGAAAGGCGCCATAGGGCATCAGCGCCGCGCCGGCAAAGTAGTTGGCCAGCCCGATCTTGGCGATGGCGCGGGCCTCGTCACTGCGGAAGCGGGCGAAATCGAGCGTGGCTTCCAACAGCTTGTCCTGACGCAGAAGCGCCAGCTGCAGCAGCATCTGGAACAGGCGGGTTTCGGGGCTGGCGCGGGTCGACAGGCGCAGGATCCCGGCCTCGGCATCGAATTGGCGCAGCGGGGCGATATCGGCCGGTTCGATCCGGATGCCCAGCCCTTCGAGCACCGCGCGGGCGGTCTCGCCGGTCTGGCCCGGCCCGCTGCCCTGGGCGGCGAAGTTTTCGGCCGCGCGGTCCACCGCGTCGATGTAGTTGTCGCAATAGTGGAAGAAATCGCGCACCTCTTCCCAGGGGCTGGCCTGCAAGCGGGCATCCTCGCGCCCCAGGGCCTCGTCGAGAGAGGCCAGGCGCTCATGGGTCTGGCGGTAGCTGCGGTGCAGGGCGAGAAAGGCGCGCGCCAGCGCCGGCGCATTGGAGGCCGCCAGCCGCAGGTCGGCCAGCGGCGGCGCGGCATCGGCAAAGACCGGGTCGGCCAGCGCCTCGCGCATGTCGCTGACCAGGCGTTCGCTGTCGCCGGTGGAAAGCTCGGTCACATCCATACCGAATTCCTGCGCCAGCGCCAGAACCACCGTGGTGCTGACCGGTCGGTTGTTGTTCTCCATCTGGTTCAGATAGGGCAGCGAAACCCCCAGCTTGGCGGCAAAATCCTTTTGCGTCAGGCCAAGCCGCGTGCGCATCTCGCGCAGTTTCGCACCGGCATAGAGTTTCTGGGTCGCCATCGGGTGCCTTTGCAGTTTAGCGTGGCGCGATGGTAGATTTGCAAACCTGGGGTTTCAACCCCTCACAGGCCCAATTGGCGTTCGCGGACGATGACCAGAATGATCGCGGCAATGCCCAGAAGGGCGGTTGTGAACATGATGAAGAGCAGTGGCCAGGCCCCTGATTCGGGTCCCAAAAGGGCGCCGGCCAGCGCGCTGAGCCCGGCGCCGCCGCCCAGCATCGTGGCGCCGCTGAGTCCCGAGGCGGTGGCGGCCAGATGCGGGCGCACCGAGAGCGAGCCTGCGGTGGCATTGGGCAGGGTCATGCCGTTGCCCAGGCCCACGAAGGTCATGAAGCCGAAAAAGCTTTCGGCCGAGCCGAGGCCCGCCGCCATCACCACCAGCGACACCACGATGCCGCCGCCGCAGACCAGGCAGCCCCACAGCACCATGCGGTTGATCCCGACCCGGACCGAGAACCGGCCGGACAGGAAGTTGCCGATCAGATAGCCCAGTGCCGGGGCGCCGAAATAGATCCCCAGCATCGCCGGGTCCAGGCCGTAGACCTGGGTGCCGACAAAGGGCGCGCCGCCCAGATAGGCAAAGAAACAGCCCGAGGAAAACGCCGCGCAGAGCGAGTAGCCCCAGAACCGGGGCGAGCGCAGAAGCTCGGGGTATTCGCGGAACTGCGCGACCAGGGTCTTGCCGCTTTTCTGCGCGGTTTCGCCGAAATCGAAAAAGGTCAGGGCCAGCGTGGCAGCGCCGATCCCGATCAGCAGCCAGAAGTTCGCCTGCCAGCCGAACATCTGGTCCAGGATGCCGCCGGCGATAGGCCCCATCATCGGGACGATGGCCATGCCCATGGTGACATAGCCGATCATGCTGGCGGCCTTGTCGGGGGGGTAGATGTCGCGCACCGCGGCCCGGCCCAGCACCATGCCGACAACCACCACGGCCTGGCACATGCGGAACAGCAGGAAGACCTCGATGCTGGGGGCGAACAGGCAGCCCAGCGTGGCAAGCAGGAACAGCGCCAGCCCCCACAGGATCACCGGGCGCCGGCCGATGTTGTCGGCGATCGGCCCGACCACGAGTTGCACCACCGCGTTGACGCCCAGATAGAGCGCCACCGAGAGTTGCATCAGCCGATAGTCGGTTTGGAAATAGGCCGTCATGTTGGGTAGGCTGGGCAGAAAGATGTTCATGCCCAGTGCCGACAGGCCCGAAAGCAGGATCAGAGTGCCGATATGAGGCGGCGTTGCGGGCCACGCGCCACGCGCGTCACGCCCGGCGGCCTGCTGTCTTTTCGCCATGGAGTGCCGTTGCTGACTGTTCCGGTGCAGCGTCAGACGAAGATGTCATCGCTTAACGCGTTCACCGTCGTGTTTAGAACAGTCAGAGTATCGCCGCCACCGAAATCGAACAGCACATCGGTCCCGGTCTCGACCGCCAGCGCCAGGATGGCGGCGGTATCGCCCAGCTTGCTGAAGCGGATGGTATCGATGTCGTCGCGGAAATCGGCGATGGTGTCATTTCCGCCGCTCACGCGATAGATAAAGGTGTCCGCGCCGCCTTGTCCGAACAGCGTGTCGTCCCCGGCCTGGCCGTGCAGCCTGTCCTTATGCGCGCCACCCTTGAGGGTGTCGTTTCCGCCGCCGCCCAGCAGGGTGTCGCGCCCCTTGTTGCCCTTGAGGATGTCATCGCCGCCCTTGCCCAGCAAATCGTCGTGCCCCAGTCCGCCGATCAGCAGGTCCTTGCCGGCCAGCCCGTTGAGGGTATCGTTGTCCGCGTTGCCGTTCAGCGTGTCATTGCCAACCCCGCCATTCAACAGGTCATCGCCCCTGCCGCCGATAAGCGTGTCATTCCCGGCATGGCCCTTGAGGCGGTCATTGCCGTTGCGGCCGTTGATCTGATCGTCGCCGCCGTTGCCCTTGAGGTTGTTGCGCAGGGCGTTGCCGAGCAGGGTGTCATCGCCGGATCCGCCGACGGCACTATGGATCCGGGTGCCGAAGGTGATGACGACATCGTCCTTGGCGTCGAAAGACGAGAAGGCGCCCTGTTTGAGGTTTAGGGTGACACTGGTGACGTGCGATGCCGCATCGAAGGTGTTGCGCCCGCCGCTGTCCCAGATCGCATCGACGGTGTCGGTGCGCGAGCCGGTATAGGTGGTGTTGCCGGGGTTGTAGGCGGTCGTGCCCCAGATGTCCTGCAAGGCGTAGGTGTCGAACAGCATCATCGCATCGCTGTCCAGGTTGTTGTCCGGGTTCGCGGAGTAGGACATCACCGTGTACTTGTTGTTCTCCAGCGCGGCCGGCAGCGCGGGATCCGCGAACGGATGCTTGAGCCCCAGCGCATGGCCCATTTCGTGCAGCAGCAGGCTGGGTTCTTTGGTCAGGTCCAGCGTATTGTCAAAGACGACATAGCTGTCGAAATCCGCGATGTCATTGGTGGTGGGGTAATAGGTCAGATAATAGCCGCCATAGCCGGTGGTGCTGCCGGCCAGCGTCACCTTGCCGGCGTTGAGGTCCGGATCGGCGGCGCCGGTCACCTCGACGAACTCGACGTTCAGGAAGGTTTCAATGTGGCTCAGGGTGGCTTCGAACGCGGTTTTCTCGGCGTTCGTGAATGCGGTCCAGCCGGAATAGCTGCTGCCGGAGGGCAGGTCGTCGGGGGCGCTGGTCCCGGCGTATTGATAGGTGATGGTGTGCCGCGGCATCCCGGTGCCGTTGATCGGGTTCAGCTCGTTGATCAGGGCAAACTGAAGGGCGGAAAGAATTTCCGTTTTCGAAACCATGTCAAACCTTGGGTTGGTGGTGGACTGCTGCGTTTTCTGCCACCCTACCAAACTTAGGTCGGGTATTTAAGACGGCCGGGCCGGGAAGATATTTACAAATTTGCGTATTAGCTCTCGGCAATTTTCCAAAATTTGCAAATTTGCCGAATTTTCCTTTGGATGGGGCTTTCAACCCTATATGGTCCGCCGAAATCTTACAGGGGATACGCATCATGAAGGACATTCTTTCCGAGCTGGAAGATCGCCGTGAAGCCGCCCGGCTGGGTGGCGGGCAGAAGCGGATCGACGCGCAGCACGCCCGCGGCAAGCTGACCGCGCGCGAGCGGATCGAGCTGCTGCTGGACGAGGACAGCTTTGAAGAGTTCGACATGTTCGTGTCGCACCGCTGCACCGATTTCGGCATGCAGGAACAGCGCCCCTACGGCGATGGCGTGGTCACCGGCTGGGGCACGATCAACGGCCGCATGGTCTATGTGTTCAGCCAGGATTTCACCGTGTTCGGCGGCTCGCTGTCGGAAACCCATGCGCAGAAGATTTGCAAAATCATGGACATGGCGGTGCAGAACGGTGCGCCGGTGATCGGCATCAACGACTCGGGCGGTGCCCGGATCCAGGAAGGGGTCGCCTCGCTAGCCGGTTATGCGGACGTGTTCCAGCGCAACATCATGGCCTCGGGCGTGGTGCCGCAGATCTCCGTGATCATGGGTCCCTGCGCCGGCGGCGCGGTCTACAGCCCGGCGATGACCGACTTCATCTTCATGGTCAAGGACAGCTCCTACATGTTCGTCACCGGCCCCGATGTGGTGAAGACGGTGACCAACGAACAGGTCACCGCCGAGGAGCTGGGCGGCGCTTCGACTCACACCAAGAAAAGCTCGGTCGCCGACGGCGCCTTCGAGAACGATGTGGAGGCCCTGGCCGAGGTGCGCCGGCTGGTCGATTTCCTGCCGCTCAACAACCGGGAGAAACCGCCCGTTCGGCCGTTCTTCGACGCCCCCGGCCGGGTCGAGGCCAGCCTGGATACCCTGATCCCGGAAAACCCCAACACCCCCTACGACATGAAGGAGCTGATCCTGAAGGTCGCGGACGAGGGCGATTTCTATGAGATCCAGGAGGATTTCGCCAAGAACATCATCACCGGCTTTATCCGGCTGGAGGGGCAGACCGTGGGCGTGGTGGCGAACCAGCCGATGGTGCTGGCCGGCTGCCTGGATATCGACAGCAGCCGCAAGGCGGCGCGCTTCGTGCGCTTCTGCGACTGCTTCGAGATCCCGATCCTGACGCTGGTCGATGTGCCCGGCTTCCTGCCCGGCACCACCCAGGAATACGGCGGTGTCATCAAGCATGGTGCCAAGCTGCTGTTCGCTTATGGCGAGGCCACCGTGCCGAAGGTCACCGTGATCACCCGCAAGGCCTATGGCGGCGCCTATGACGTGATGAGCTCCAAGCACATCCGCGGCGACTTCAACTATGCCTGGCCCACCGCCGAGATCGCGGTGATGGGCGCCAAGGGCGCGACCGAGATCCTCTATCGGTCCGAGCTGGGCGATGCGGAGAAGATCGCGCAGCGCACCAAGGATTACGAGGACCGCTTCGCCAACCCCTTCGTGGCGGCCGAGCGCGGCTTCATCGACGAGGTGATCCAGCCGCGCAGCACCCGGCGCCGGGTGGCCCGCGCCTTTGCCTCGCTGCGCAACAAGCAGCTCAGCAACCCGTGGAAGAAGCACGACAACATTCCTCTGTGAGGTGGCCTTTTTCTGGCTGAAAATATCCCCGCCGGAGGCGCCGACAGCAGCCGCCGGCGGGGCAACCGAAACCCGGGAGCCCGCGCCATGACCCAGCTGTGGAAGAACCAGGCCTTTACCATTTCCCACGCCGACGACGGCAAGTTCGTCGGCGCGGGGCTGCGCGCGTTCTTCGAATACCGCGACCTGGGCATCAAGGCGGCCACGCAGGGCAAGTTCGGCGCCCATGTGATCCGCGCGGTGCCGGGGATGGAAAGCCCGGGCGCCTGGCACAGCCATGATCTGGACTTCCAGATGGTTTATGTCACCCGCGGCTGGGTCGTCTTCGAATACGAAGGCCAGGGCGAGCATATCCTGCGCGAAGGCTCCTGCGCGCTGCAGCCGCCGGGGATCAAGCATCGCGAATGCCGCCATTCCGACGACATGGAGCTGATCGAGATCATCTCGCCGGCCGAGTTCGCAACCCGCGACGAGGAGGCGCCGGCATGACCCAGGGGCAGCGGACAGACAGGCCGCACGCGGCATTTGACAGGGCGGGGCGCGGCGTTTCATGATCATGCCACCGCAACACAGGACAGCGGGCGCGGTGTTCCGCGCACCGCCAGCAGCCCCGGCAGGAGGAGCCTGCCGTTCGCGGTGGGGCCGGGGCTGCGGACTTGCGCTGGCGCTGGGCGTGGCGGTCACTGCCGCGCCGCTCGGCGCGCAGGAGGCGGTGACGGTGCCGTCCGGTCAGCCGGTGCGCCTGCACGAGGTTCTGATGGACGACGCGCCCGGGGCGCTTTGGGTTCGCTTCCGCTTCGTCGCGCCGCGGATCGGGGCGGCCGGGGACAGTGTCGCCGATATGGATCACCTATGCGCACAGGTGGCGCTGCCCTATCTGGCCGAACACCGGATCGACGCGGTGCGGGTGGTGATTTCACTGTCCGACCGGGAGCTGCCCTTCGGTGAACCCGCCCCCGATGCCACCCAGTATTTCGAGGTGTACCGCCCCGAGAATGGCCGCTGTATCTGGGAGGGGTTTTGACTATGCTACAATATCTTGCAGGGAAAAACTCATCCATGAGCGCAGTTGAGGCTTTGCCGCCACAGGCCGGTCTGTTGACAGGCTGTGGATATATTTACATCCCGATTTCGACTATGATTGGCGCCGGTCGCAAAACAGCGGCTGAAACCACGAGGTTGAGGCAGGCAGGGCGCGTGCGCCCTGTTGGTTTCATTAAAGAAGTCAGGAGAAACAGATGTCGAAGAGCATCCAATTCCTTGCCATGGTTGGTTTTGTCGCCACCGTGGCGGCCTGCGACAACTCGCCCAAGCAAGAGTATGTCGTGGTCGAGCCCGAGCCGATCTCGGTCGAGCCGACCTTTACCGGCAAATACAAGTAAGACGCGCGCGGGGCTGGCCCTGCGGCCGGTCCCGTCTGCCGGTCCGCGTTCCATCCGGGGGGCGCGGTCATGCTGAAACATCGCGGTTTTCCCGGCCGCCTTCCCGGCACCGATTTCCAGTTCACCATCCGCCGCCCCAACCCCAAGGGGGTGACCAAGCTGATCCGGCGCGATCGGTTTTCCGACCGGCGCCCGGCGGACCGGCGGGCCGACGCGGGGTTCATGCGCGCGCTGTGGGAGCAGTTCGGCGATCAGCCCTTTGAGCGCGGAAACCTGGATGCCGGGCGGCTGAGCTGGCTGTTCGGGCGCGAGGTGATCCCGGCCGAAGAGCCGTTCGATCCGGAAAGCTACGAGGCGCTGCTGGTGATCGATGTCGAGGTCGCGCGCGCCAGTTTCCCCGAGGTTTTCGGATGAGGATCGGCGGGCTCTTGCGCGACCACGCCGTCAACCGGCGGATTCCGGCCCAAACCGGGCCGGGCGTCGGGCCGCGCTTGGCTCCTGCCGCGGCCTGCCGCAGCATGATCTTGACGCCCCGCCGACCCATTTCCGGGGGCGTTTCGGACCAATTGTTCCGTACCCCTTCCTGTATCGGGCAGGTGCGGGCGCGTCGCGCCGGCCTGCCCGTTTTCTTGTCCCGCACTGGTTCCGCCGCGGATCGGCGGTGTCTTGCCCATGGCGCCGGGCCGCGCTGTTCCCGCTTGCCCGTTCGCACGCATGCCGCTTTGGTCTGGGCGCAACGCAAACCAGAACAAGAAGGAGCGGCGGAATGCGGGCGAAACGGATTTACCTGGCCCTTGCGGCTTGCGCGGGCCTCGCGGCCTGCGGCGACGACATGGGGGAACAGGTGCTTTACGGCGCTGGCGCCGGCTATCTCGGGGCGGCGGTGCTTGACACCAACCGGGGCGTGGGGGCGGCGGCCGGGGCTGCGGCCAACGTGCTGTATTGCCAGGAACACCCCGACCAGTGCTGAGCCGGGCTCGCGCCTGATCACATTTCGTCCCGCTTGCGGGGCGATCCGACCTCAACCGAACGCCGGTTCGGGCCTGTGGGCCCGGGCCGGCGTTTTGCGTGCCAGACACACAAGAATGAAGGACATGCCATGTTCAACAAGATCCTGATCGCCAACCGGGGCGAGATTGCCTGCCGCGTTATCAAGACCGCCCGAAAAATGGGGATCGGCACGGTTGCCGTCTATTCCGACGCCGACAAGCACGCGCTGCACGTCGAGATGGCCGACGAGGCGGTGCACATCGGCCCGCCGCCCGCCAACCAATCCTATATCGTGCTCGACAAGATCATGGAGGCGATCCGCGAAACCGGTGCGCAGGCGGTGCACCCGGGCTATGGCTTCCTGTCCGAGAACCCGAAATTCGCCGAGGCGCTGGAGGCCGAGGGCGTGGCCTTTGTCGGCCCGCCCAAGGGCGCGATCGAGGCGATGGGCGACAAGATCACCTCGAAGAAACTGGCGCAGGAGGCCGGGGTCTCGACCGTTCCCGGTTACATGGGGCTGATCGAGGATGCCGACGAGGCGGTGAAGATCAGCCAGGAAATCGGCTATCCGGTGATGATCAAGGCCAGCGCCGGCGGCGGCGGCAAGGGCATGCGGATCGCCTGGAACGACCACGAGGCGCGCGAGGGCTTCCAAAGCTCCAAGAACGAGGCGGCAAGCAGTTTCGGCGATGACCGCATCTTCATCGAGAAATTCGTCACCCAGCCGCGGCACATCGAGATCCAGGTGCTCTGCGACAGCCACGGCAACGGCGTCTACCTGGGCGAGCGCGAATGTTCGATCCAGCGCCGCAACCAGAAGGTGGTCGAAGAGGCGCCGAGCCCGTTCCTGGACGAGGCCACCCGCAAGGCGATGGGCGAACAGGCCGTGGCGCTTGCCAAGGCGGTGGACTATGCCAGCGCCGGCACGGTGGAATTCATCGTCGATGGCGACAAGAATTTCTACTTCCTGGAAATGAACACCCGGTTGCAGGTGGAACACCCGGTGACCGAGCTGATCACCGGCGTCGACCTGGTCGAGCAGATGATCCGCGTCGCCGCGGGCGAGCCGCTGTCGATCACCCAGGACGACGTGAAACTGACCGGCTGGGCGATCGAGAACCGGCTTTATGCCGAGGATCCCTACCGCAACTTCCTGCCGTCCATCGGCCGTCTGACCCGCTACCGCCCGCCGGTCGAGCAGGCCGCCGGGCCGCTGCTGGCCAACGGCAAATGGCAGGGCGAGGCGCCGACCGGCGAGACCGCGGTGCGCAATGATACCGGCGTCTATGAGGGCGGCGAGATTTCGATGTACTATGACCCGATGATCGCCAAGCTGTGCACCTGGGCGCCGACCCGGGCCGAGGCGATCGAGGCGATGCGCGACGCGCTCGACGGGTTCGAGGTCGAGGGGATCGGTCACAACCTGCCGTTCCTCAGCGCGGTGATGGATCATCCGAAATTCGTCTCGGGCGACATGACCACGGCCTTTATCGCCGAGGAATATCCCGAAGGGTTCGAGGGCGTCGAACTGCCCGAACTCGCGCTGCGCCGGATTGCCGCCAGCGCGGCGGCGATGCACCGGGTCGCCGAGATCCGGCGCACCCGTGTCTCGGGCCGGATGGACAACCACGAACGCCACGTGGGCGAGGATTGGGTGGTCAGCCTGCAGGGGCAAAGCTATCCTGTGCGCATTGCCGCCGATCATGACGGGTCGACCGTGCGCTTTGCCGATGGCAGCAGCCACCGGGTGGCCAGCGACTGGACCCCCGGCGACCAGCTGGCGGTGATCAATGTGGATGGCGAGAAGCTGGTGCTGAAGGTCGGCAAGATCACCCAGGGCTTCCGCATTCGCAGCCGCGGCGCCGAACTGAAGGTGCATGTGCGCAGCCCGCGCCAGGCCGAGCTGGCCCAGCTGATGCCCGAGAAGCTGCCGCCGGATACCTCGAAACTGCTGCTTTGCCCGATGCCGGGACTGATCGTGAAGGTCGATGTCGAGGTCGGCCAGGAGGTGCAGGAGGGCCAGGCGCTGTGCACCGTCGAGGCGATGAAGATGGAGAACATTCTGCGCGCCGAGCGGCAGGGCGTGGTGTCCAAGATCAACGCCGGCGCCGGCGACAGCCTGGCGGTGGACGACGTGATCATGGAATTCGAGTAAGGCCGGCAACAGCGGGGGCGTGGAAACGGTGACGGCATATCGGCATATCGGCCCGACCCTCCGGCTTTCGCCGGGGCAGGGCTATTTCGTGCCGCGCCGTTCCTCGACCTCGCGCTGGCGCATCGGCATCTTGTCGATGCTGCGAGTGATCTCGCGCACGCTCAGCGGGGCGGGTTTGCGCAACGCGACGCTGCCGTCCTTGGCGATCAGCACGAACTGGAACCCGCGCGGCCGCAGTTTCTTGCGCGCCGGGCTGCGGGCCGCCGGGTCGGTATCGGTCAACACGATCACGTCGCGTTCCAACAACCGGTCGGCCTCGGCCTCGAGCATGGCGATCTGGTCGATGAAGCGCGGATCGGCGGGCGTGTCGGCAAAGATCACGATCGGCCGGCTGCGCCAGAGAAAGCTGGCCAGGTCGGTCTCTCCCACCGGCTGGACCAAGGGGGCCTCGTCGGGGGGCGTGGTGTCGGCGGCCATCGCCGACAGCGGGATAAACAGTGCGAGAACAAGGGCTAGGATGCGTGTCATGCGGTCTCCTGTCCGGGCAAATATAGGCCCGTGGGCGGGGAATGCGACCATGGTTTTCGATCCGTCCGGAAAAACTTTCGCGTTAATCGCTTTGTCAGGGGTTGGGCATGACAATCGGCCCATTCCCCGACAGGTGGCCGAATGGGACGGCCCGGAGGTAAAGGACCGGCAAAGCGATGGACGTTATTCTGCATATCGGCGCGCATCTGTGCGCCACCACCAGTTTCCAGGATTATCTGCACCGCAACGGCGCGCGGCTTGCGGCGGCGGGCTGTGCGGTCTGGGGGCCGCGCCGCACCCGGCACGGGCTGTTTTCGGGGCTGCTGCCCGAGGGGGCGGCGATGCCACGGCCGCAGGCGATGCGCCGCGCCGTCGGGCGTATCCGGCTGAACCTGGCCCGCTGCGCCGAGGCGGGCGCGCGCCATCTGATCGTCAGCGATCCGGAGATGATGGGCACGCTCCGCGCCAATCTGCGCATGGGCACGCTCTACTGCGGGCTGGGCGAGCGGCTGGCGCGGCTGGCGCAGGGGTTCGAGGGGTATCCGACCCGGGTGGTGATGAATATCCGGGCGCTGGACGCCTATTGGTCGGCGGCGTTGGCGCAGGGGATCACCCGCGGGACCGGGGTGCCGGGGGCGGCGATGCTGGCGCGTCTGGCCGAGGGGCCGCGCAGCTGGCGCGACGTGATCGAAGAGGTGGCCTGTGCCCTGCCCAGCGCGCCGGTGCAGGTGATGCCATTCGAAACCTTCGGCGGCCGGGCCGAGGCGCAACTGGGCGCGATCTGGACGGGGCCGGCCCCGGTGCCGCATGCC
>NPIG01000151.1_pt1 | contig 47993 bp, 55 predicted proteins | sample 8637441 | NCBI WGS metagenome assembly NPIG01 (sample SAMN07420675, study PRJNA396082) | bioreactor metagenome | isolation source: sample BR6 brine-fed electro-methanogenic bioreactor BR | place: Japan: Kochi | collected 2016-06-14
GGGAAATGCCTGAAAAGAGCGGAAAATCCCTTGAGAAAACCCCGTAGAACGTCGCTGCTAAACTGAGGGAGGGGCTCCTACTCTGCCGTATGAATTACCTTGACCGGGCAGGCATCAGCACAGGCGCTGCAGCCGATACACTTTTCCGGGTCAATCACATGCGGCTTTTTGATCTCTCCGGAGATGGCCTCCACCGGGCAGAGTCGAGCACACTTCGTGCAGCCAATGCACCCTTCCCCAATTTCGTACACCAGCTTCTTCTTTTCTGGAGCGTCTGCGGGGGCATCCGTTGCTTGAACTCTCTTGCCGGAATCCCTGACGATTTCAGAGGTTCTCTCATAGGAAGAATTCAGTCCCTGATCGGTCATCCAAAGGCAGGAAACGGGGCAGACATCCACACATTGCTCACAGAAACAGCAACGGTCCACATGGATCTGAATCTTTTTTTCCTCCGGAAGATGTTCTATGGCGTTGGCGGGGCATACCCGGAGACAGAGCTTACAGCCGATGCAGGTCTCCCGGTCGTACCCGATACGCCCCCGAAAATCTTGAGGAATTGTCACAGGAGGGTTGAGAGAAATATCTCCCCTCTCCGCTGCCTCCAGAGCATCCGTCAGGCTATCCGGTAGATGGGGTGCAAGAAAGGGGTTGGTCGCATTTTCCTGGGTACCCTGACGAAGAACCTGGATCATCATTCGATTAAGCATCTTTTCTCCCTCCTCCTAGATAAAGATATCCAGAGAAATCAGGATCATCCCCGCCACTCCCAGGCTGGAAACGTTAATCCAGTAGAAGCGGGAGGCCTGCCAGATTTTAAAACGTCCGAAGGAGGTGCGAAGCAGAGTGACTCCCAGGATCTGCATGATAAACACCTTTGCCCAGAACCAGAAGAAATCTATAAAGTAGACTCCGAAACCTGAAAAGCCGAAAGCTCTTCCAAGGGACCAAGGAAAGAAAATGGCCACCACAAAAGCACACATGGCCAGAGTGCGGACAGCAAAGGTGATTTTGAACATGGCCAAATTCCGGCCGGAATACTCCGCGATAAGCCCTTCGAGAATCTCTGTTTTTGCCTCGGGAATATCCATGGGAACCTTACCGGTCTCCGCAGGTACCACCGCCAGAAGAGCCAGAAGAAGGGCACACATGCCCACAATACCCACCTTTCCCAGAGCACTCCAGAGAGGCATGATTACGTAGGTCTCGGTACTGAAGGGATGTCCAGGAAGCCCCAGGCGATAGGCTGCCCACGCAAGGGTGCAGATCACCAGAGCCAGAGGAAGCTCGTAGCTCATCATAAGCACCATTTCACGCTGGGCCCCCACGTTGGCATAGGGGGAACCGCTGGCAAATCCCGCCACCACCATGGAAACCGCCGAGAGCGCAAAGAGATAGGCGATGAGGATCATGTCTCCGTTGCCCGTAAGAATAGGGGGAAGAGAACCGATGGGAATATAGAGAATCACCATCATGGCTGCCACCGCCGCAAGCCAGGGGGCGCCGTTGAAAAGCCAGGGCACCGCCCTTCGGGGAACGATGCTCTCCTTTCCCATGAGCTTGATTATGTCATAAACAGGCTGCAGTATGGGGGGGCCGATGCGGTTCTGCATACGGGCATGTACGATGCGATCCACCCCTTCGAATATCAGAGCAATAATGACCGAGAGAATCACCAGGGCCATTCCCGCCACGAGTTTCATGAGAAAGAGCATCATCCCTGCCTCATCCTCCTTGTCTTTTCCCGGCAAAGTTCCGTGAGGGCCTGTTTCTCCACCACCCTCTCCGCTCCCCGGGAGGCATCGGTTATTTGAATCCGTTCCATGCAGGATATGCAAGGGTCCACGCTGTTGATGATGAGGGGCACATCCGCAAGCTCCTGATTCCGGAACATAACGGGCCAAGCCACCGCATTGGAGTAGGTAGGAGCCCGGACACTCCAGGAAGTTACGTTTTCATCTCCCTTAGTAAGGTAGACTACGTGGGTATCATCTCCCCGGGGAGCCTCAATGGCCGCCATTCCCTGGCCCTCGGCATTTTTGAGATATGAAAGAAGCTTGGGGATCTTGGGCTCCCACATAAGGTCTCCCTCGGGGATACCCTCAAGGATCATTTCAATGATCTCCAGGCTCTGCACCACTTCCATGGTACGGACTATAAAACGATCAAAGACATCTCCCCGAACCTCCCCAAAATAATCCTGAGGAACCACAGGAGTGATATCAAAATCTCCATAGGCTTCGTAGGGTTGGCTGCACCGAAGATCCGTGCGCAGTCCGCTTCCCCGGGCAGTAGGACCAAGAGAAACGTATCGGACAGCATCATCGGTGCTGAGCACCCCCACATCTCTCATGCGAGCCGCCACGATGGGATCATCGTAGACAGGATCCGTAAAAATATGAAAATGTTCCCGATAGTACGCAATGAGATCCCGCACTGCTGCAGCTGTTTCGGAAGTGAGATCCCTCCGAACCCCTCCCACAGTGCCTACCCCGTAGTTCACCCGGTTTCCCGTAAGAACTTCGAGAGTATCCATCACCTTTTCCCGAAGCTCCATCCCCAGATGGAAGGCGGAGTCGAAACCGATGGTGTAGCAGGCCACCCCAGCCCAAAGGATGTGGGAGTGAATCCGCTCAAGCTCCAGTACCAGGCTCCGTATGTACTGGGCCCTTTTGGGGACCTCAATCTTTGCAGCATCCTCCACCGCCCGGACGAAGGCGGTGATATGGCAGAAGGAACAGATACCGCAGATTCGTTCTGCCAGATAGATGACCTGAACAGGATTTCGTTTTTGGGCCATCAGTTCAATGCCGCGGTGCACCGCTCCGGGCCGGATAGTGGCATCCACAATACGCTCTCCATCCACATTGAGCCATGCGGTGATGGGTTCTTTCAGCCCCACATGCACCGGTCCAATGGGGATGGTATAGGTTGTTCCTTTTTCTGTTGCCATGGTAACCAGCCTCCTAGGAGAGTTTCCGGATATGTTCGGGCTTTAATCCGGTTTCATCCCGACGTTTGGGGAAGAGGCTTCGATCCCAATCCTCGGGGAGGAAGACCAGATTCTTATTCTCCAAACCTACAAAATCCACACCGTAGAGCTCCAGGATCTCTCGTTCGCTGTACTCCACTCCGGGAATCATGGGCCAGAGGGAGGGCATGGAGAGAAGATCCTTGGAGAGCCGAACCTTCACGGCAACTCCCACCTGGGCCTCTCGCCCCGCTGCCCGGTAGAGGGAGAAATGGTAGTTCAGCATCACCTTTTCTCCCTCATCATTTCCTGAGATAACGTGAAAGTGGGGAAAGTCGTGGGTGCCGAGAAACTCCACAAATTCCAAAAAGCGATCCCGAGGAATTTCTATCCAGAGATCTCCCAACTCGACACAATTCTGGCTTGTGGGAATGCGCTTATGCTCCTCCAGAGAGAGAAGATCCTCTCCGAGAAAATCCTGGATAGCCAACCGCACCTCCGGAAAAGAGAGGACCTCGGAAGGAGAGGTGACTACCAGGGATGTGTGTTCCTTCATTCTGCAAGCACCTCCTCGGCAGGCACGACTTCTTCTTGATCTGAATCAACCACGATGACCCCTTCAATCTCTCTCTCCTCTTCGAGAAGACCTTGACGCAGCTTTTCAAGCTTGAGAATTCCCTTGCTTACCCCTTCTACGATGGCTTCGGGCCGGGGAGGACAACCGTGAACATACACGTCCACGGGGATAATCTTATCCACCGGTCCATCCAGGGTATGGGATTCGTAAAAAACATCCCCGGAACAGCCGCAATTCCCCACCACGATAACCACCTTGGGATCCGGTATCTGGGCATAGATGCGGCGCAGACGATCGGTCATATATTTCGTGACGGGTCCCGTTACAAGAAGGGCATCTGCGTGACGGGGGGTTCCCACCAGCTTCATACCGAACCGCTCAATGTCGTATCGGGGAGAGATGCAGGCCACGATTTCGATGTCACAGCCATTACAGGAACCGCTGTTGCAATGGAAAACCCAGAGGGATTTCGCTAAATATTCGAGATGCATTTCTGGCTTGAGCATCCTTTTCGCCTCCTAAAACACCAACAGCAGCGCAAAAACCGCCACAGTAAGGACAAACCACGCCACGTAATCCGTGGCAATCCCTGAATGCCAGGAATCGAGAAGATCGTAAAATCCGTGAAGAGCCTTCTTGAACCCCCAGTAGGCAGAAGATGCGGGAATGGTGATCTCCGCTCCATCAGAAGGAACGGGGTTGCCCCCATAGAAAATCTCATCCTGGAGGGAGTCCTCTTTGTAGTCCCTCCGTCCCTGAGAACGGAACCACAGGACCAACGCGGTTATCAGGACAAAGAAGGTCAGCCAGCTGAAAATGTTCCAGAAGCCGTATCCTGTCATCACCGTGGTATACATTAGAAGCCACCTCCCAACACGGCACCCACGTAGGAAGCCTTATCCACAAGAGCTTCTGCGGCAGGAGTGATAAAACGATCCAGAGACCAGGAAGGAAAGAGGGAAAGGCCGAGAATCACCAGGGCGAGAAGTCCCATTCCCAGAAGCATGCTCTGGGGAACCTCCCGAACCTGAGAATGGCAGTCCTTCTCGGGACCGAGAAAGGCAGTTTGAAAGACCTTAACGAAGGATGCCAGGGTAAGCATGGAGGTCACCATGGCTATCACCGGCAGAATGGGATGTACCGCAAAGGAAGATTCGTAGATAAGAAGCTTGGAAACATAGCCGTTGAAGGGAGGAAGCCCCGCAATAGCTGCCGCAGCGAGAAGGAAGAGCACCGTAGTGTAGGGCATTTTCCGAGCAAGCCCCCCCAGGCTGTTAAGATTTCTTGACTTGGCCGCATAAAAGAGAGCCCCCGCACAGAGGAAGAGAAGAGGTTTGTACATGGCGTAGTTGAAAAGGTGGTAGATACCGCCTTTGATGGCAGTCATGCCGTAAGCACTCATTTCCTGAGGGTTTCCAAGGGCGAGAAGCCCCACCCCGAGACCAAGAAGAATATATCCCACCTGGGAGACCGAATGATATGCCATGAGGCGCTTCATTTCTTTCTGGATCACCGCCATGCAAACCCCCACAAACATGGAGAGACATCCCAAAACGATAATAGCCCAGGCTACGGCGCTGCTTCCCATGGAGAGTCCGTACACGGAAAAACAGATTCGGAAAAGAGCGTAGAGAGAGGCCTGGCTCACTGCCACCAGAAGGCAGGTCACCGCTGCAGGAGCCTCGGCATAGGCATCGGGGGTCCACATATGCATGGGAACGGAACCACACTTCATGGCAAGAGCCACCAGCAAGAAGATAAGAGCTACTTTTTCGGGAAGTCCGTACTGGAGAGCTCCCCCTACAGCAGCCATATTCACTACGTTGTAACGCCCGTAGAGAAAGGCCACCGCTAGAAGGATGAACATAACTCCCACAGTGGAGATCACCATATACTTGAATCCCGCCTCCACCGCCTCGGGACGATCCCGCCAGAACACCACAAGACCGAAGGATGCCACCGAAGCGATTTCGATGAATACAAAGAGGTTGAAGAGATCCCCCGTAAGAACCATCCCCTGCATACCCGCCAAAAGGAGGAAGTAGAGAGCGGTGTATTTATCGAGGCCGGTAAACTTCTCCATGAATCGAAGGGAGAAAAAAGCTCCCGCCAGGGCACAGATCCCTCCGATAAGGGCCAAAAGAGCTCCGAAGGAGTCTACCTCAAGAAGAATCCGTACCGGAAGCGACATCCCCGAGGGAAGGGGAATATTCCAGGCACTCCCCCCCATAACGTAGACCATGGTGCCCGAAAGAGCCACGTGCTGCCAGAGAAGCAAGGCAAGAAGGGCCGAAAGAGCCGCAAAGAAAATGAACCACACGTTCCGAGCCATACGCCCCCCCAAAGAAACCAGAGGAGCCCCGAAGGCACCAAAAAGGGGCACCGCCACCACAAGGGCGGGAAGATGGTTTGTCCAGCTCATCCCCGCAACCTCCTTATCTCTCGAACATCAAGGGTACCGTAGTGCCGGTAGAGCACCATAATTATGGAAAGCAGAAGGGCGCTCGTGGCAAGACCGATAACAATGGCCGTCAGGGTGAGAGCCTGGGGTGTGGGAAGCACAAAAGTGCCGATTTCTCCTGCCAAGGTAAAGACGGGAATATTCCCCCCCGAGCGGTATCCATACACGATAAGCAGCAAGTTCACCGCCGCCTCCAGCACCGTGATTCCCACCGCAATTTTTATAAGATTTCTCTCAAAAATTACCGCAAAAAGACCGTACGCAAAGAGAAGCCCCACCACGATATAGGGCAAATTACCGATCATGGCCAGTTTCCTCCTTCCCCATTTCCTCAGCACCGAGGTTTTGTCGAATTCCATGAAGCATATGGAAGAGAATAAGGGAGAGCCCTCCCACCACCTCGAATCCCACCGCCATGTTCATAAGGGCGATGGTGCCGGAGGAGTTGAGCACCCCCGAATTTGGCCCCAAAGGAATGGGTGTTCCAAAAAGCCCTCCGGAATTCGCCAAAAAGTTATAGAAAAACGTGGTGCCCAGAGCGGCAAAACCTGCGCAGATAAAGACAAGGAGCCCCGCCTGTTCAAGACCGATAAAAAGACCCTTTTTGATCTTCGGCAGGGCAAAATCTCCGCCGTGGGTAATCACGAGAAAGGCCAGAGCCGTGGCCACCACAGCCCCCCCCTGAAATCCTCCTCCAGGGGTGAGGTGTCCGTGGATAATCACATAGCTGCCAAAAACCACCATGAACCAGGCGAAGGCATTGCAGATCACCCGAGCAATTACCGAGAGAGGACGCATATGCCGCATATCAGGATCTCCCTCCCTTACGGAAAATCAAGGCTATCGAGGAAACCGCAGTAAAAAGAACTGCCGCCTCTCCCAGAGTGTCAAAACCACGATAATCGAAGACGATGGAGGTAACCACGTTATTCGCTCCCCGATCTTTCTGGGCATGCTCCACGAAATAGGTGTCCATGGGGGTCTCTCCGGGGAGCCCGAAGGGATGTACCGACTCCATAGCCCCCCAGGCAACCCCAGCCACCACAAGAACTGCAATGAAGAAGATCATCCTGGATTTCATGATTGAGATCCTTTCTTTCCCGGCTGGACTTTACGCACCGCCCGGAGAGCAAAAAGATAAATGGCGGTACTCAAACCCGCACCGATAGCAGCCTCTGCAATGGCCACGTCCGGCGCCTGAAGAATATAAAATTCAATGGAAAGGAGCAGGCTCAAGGCAGCGAGGGATATGACAGAGGAGATTAAATCCCGAAACCACACTGCAAAAAACCCTGCCAGAGCCACGAGAATAAGAATAGCAAAATGGGTTACATCAGTCATTGATGAACACCGCCTTCCTTCTGCCCCTTTCTGTCCCGCTGCAGCACATCAACGATGGCCTGTCGAGGCATAACCCCACTTCGGTGAGCTGCCCGAGCGATGGCATGTGCCCCGGTAGCATTGGTCACCAGAAGGGCTATGAAAGCGATGGAGACATGAACGATGAATACCAGAAAGCGTCCTTCCCCGGTCTGAACAAAACGCCATACACTCCAGAGAATAGCCGAGATGGAGATAAACATGGATCCAAAGGTGGTGCATTTGGTGGTTCCATGAAGACGGGTGTACACATCCGGGAATCGATAGAGGGCAAACCCTCCCAGAGCACAGAAAACCAAGCCTATGGCCAGAAAGATCGCCAGCAGAAAAGGCATTTCCCCATCACCTCCCGATCTCAAGATACCGGGCAAAAAACATGGTGCTCACAAAAGAGAGAGCCGCATAGACGATAGCCACATCCACCATAACCACCGAATCATATACCACCGCCAAGAGAATCATGATGGCGATAGCCAGAGTGTTGAGAGCATCCAGGGCCACCACACGATCTGGAATGGTGGGACCCGCCACAAGGCGTCCAAGCATGAGCAGGGCCACTATCCCGAGAAGAGCCGCCCCCCATGCGAAAAGAAGAGTACTCATTGGGTTATCCTCCTTGCCCAATCTGCAAAGGAACCATAAACTTCCTCCGGCGCCGGCTCAGGGCCGGAAAGATCAATGCAATGCACGTAAAGAGCTCGATCGTCCTCATCGACATCCACCGAAAGGGTACCCGGAGTGAGGGTGATGGAATTCGCCAACAGCGCAATACCCCCATCTCCCAAGCCATCCGCAGGAACCCTTACGATACCGGGCCGGATCTTTCCTGTAATGACAAGTTTTGCCACGTGAAGATTCGCTTTGATAAGAGCCAGAAGAAAGGGACCGAAACAATAGTACAAAAAACGGCCGGTTCGGATAAGGCTCATACCAGGAGAAAACTTCAGCTTGGTGTCGAAAAAAGATCGGGTCACAAGGAACAAGACGCAACCAAGGAGAAGAGCGATGACAATTTCCACAAAGGAAATGCTGTCACCACTCCACGCCAACAAAAGGTACGTTATGACGGAAAGGAAAAAAATATACACATGTCCACCTCCCAAGAAAATATCCTTATTCCGTATCAAAGCACGTCCAACAAGCCATTCTACACCAATTATAGAGTATTCGTCAGGCCACCTAGTGAAAAAGGCTTATTTTCAGCAAATTGAGTAAATTATCTTACGTTCTGCATACAGTCCAAAGAACATGGAATACAACCTTGAAATTGCTCGTATTTCTTCACGTTTTCTCCAAAGAATTGGACAAACAACCTGCCAAAGAAGTTAACATGCCTCCTTCCCTAGAAATACGAGACGCGCCTCACAACCCAAATGGTTCGGTCCAATGGTATTCAAAATCTTCTTTCCCAAGGAATATCAATACTCCCCGGGAAGAGAAACTTTGACGTTATCCAAGGCGACCTCAGAATATGAATAAAAATTCAACTTTCCCTTTCCATGGAATTTTTCTTTAATGATTTTGTTTAGAATCAAACTTCCGTCCACATAGACCTTAAGAGAATCCCCTATGCGGCAGATACGGTAATGCTGCCAGGTTTGCAGACGGATATGCTTCCCCATCTTCCATTGAACCGGATCTCTGCTACCGCCGGCATGGGAACGTGTGTTCCGCCACGACCCAGGAACCACCACATATCCATCACCTTGCGCATTCTGCCACCGTAGAGGAAGTCCATCTTCATCGCACCATGCATCATATTCGATAATGACGTTTTCTAGAGGGATCTCCGCTTTCGATGTAAGGGGCCTATGCTGAGGATCCTTCCAAAAAATCTTTCCGTCCTTCCAACGGACAGGAAAATTCTGGGATGTCCATTTGGACGGTCCCTCGGAGAAATCATCAAAAAAGAGCACCCTTCCAGATGGAGAATCTTTTACGGGTGCATCAGGCTCCAGAGGCTTCGTCAAAGCCTGGTCCAAAAGCAGCACCGGTCTCTGATCTTCCTGAGGAAATTCCCGGGAACGAAATCCATATTGACACTCCGGAACATTCTGGGAAAGCGGCCCCCGTGAAACAAGAACCAGTCCATGGTTCGGAGTTCCCCCAAGCCATGCGTTTACGAGATCTGTAACATCCACATCTATCCATTTGTTCGGATTGCCTCCCGGGCGAAAGCAGACTACCGGGCGAGGGTCGTAGGAAGGCTGGTTCTCCCACGTAAGATCCCCCGGCCGGGGTTCCGCTGGAGAAGGATAATTTCCCCTCCCCTCCTGCCAGGGAGAGGTAACTCGATGAACACAAACATCCAAAGCACCCGTTCCTGCGGTATGATGATGGTACAGTCTCAGAACTGCACGGGAAACGCTGCTTTCCCGAGGAAGGGCAAAACGGAGATAGGTCCTTTTTTCTCCCCCCAGGGGATGCCATCCCGCCCCAAGAAAGTCATAGGCTCCCCAATTGGCATTATTCCAATTCCTGTATTCGTAGGCATATACATGATTGTCCGCCTGGGCCTCCAGCAGCGCAGGAGACACCGCAGCGGACTCTTCCCCAAACAATGCCAGGAGAAAGAGCAGGAGAAAGAAGGGTATTATTTTCGATATGCGCAGCATGGCAAAAACCTCCTTTTACGTAAAACTCATCTTTATATGATCGCCAAAAACACCTGGTGGTTCATCTCCTTCGAGGTAAGATCCGTGACATACTCCCACCACCTAGAGCATAGCTCTTGAGGTGAGGGGTTCCTGCTCAAGCATCCTCGATTCAGGTACAGTTTAAAAAACGAGATATTGAGCTCTCCAGGACGTTCCAAAGGTTCAATCTACGGATCAAGGTGAAAATTTGTCTTTTCAAAAAAACGGCGGGGTCGAGTATAATAGGATTTCGTTCACCATGCTGGCATTCCGGCATTTTCGAAACAGGAAAAAACTTGAAGGATAACGAAAGGGAGGAACACACATAATGCTTTTTGCCGCTCTCGTAGCCTTGATACTTGGACTGATTTTTCTCATATGGAGTGCGGATCACTTCGTGGAGGGTGCCGCAGCTGTAGCACAACTCCTGGGAATGCCTCAGCTTCTTGTGGGGATGCTCGTGGTAGGTTTCGGCACCTCGGCCCCGGAAATGGTGGTCTCCGCGTTTTCCGCCTTCCAGGGAAATCCTGGCCTGGCTTTGGGAAATGCCTATGGATCCAACATCGCAAACATCGCCCTCATTCTTGGGATCACCGCTCTGCTCTCCCCCATAGCGGTGCATTCCCAGGTTACCCGACGGGAAATCCCACTCCTGATGGGAGCCACCCTCTTCGCAGTTCTCCAGCTCCTAAACGGCGAAGTGTCACGCGTGGATGCCCTGCTTCTTCTGTTACTTTTCGGACTGATTATGGGCTGGTCTATTTATCAGGGGATGAAGGGAAATCCCCCAGAAATTCTCGGAGCAAACCCCGAAGAAGTTCTGGAAGAACCCACCATGCCCTTGAACAAAGCCTTTTTCAAGCTCTCCCTTGGCCTGGTAGTTCTGGTGGGAAGTTCCAGAGCCCTTGTTTGGGGAGCGGTGCTGGTGGCTCATGCCTTAGGCGTAAGTGACCTTATCATCGGTCTTACGGTGGTGGCCATAGGCACCTCCCTTCCGGAACTTGCCTCCTCTGTAGCGGCTATCTCTAAGGGAAAAAGCGATATTGCCCTGGGAAACGTTCTCGGATCAAACCTCTTCAACACCCTTGCGGTGGTGGGAATTGCCGGAGCTATTCATCCTATTAAGGTTCTTCCGGAAGTGCTTTCCAGGGATTGCCTTGTCATGGGGGGACTCACCCTTCTTCTCTTTTTCTTCTGCCGAAGCTCCCGGGAGACCCAGGGTAGAATAACCCGTACTGAAGGAGCTCTTTTCCTCTCCGCATATGTGAGCTATATAGTCTGGCTCGTTTTTTCCGCCCTTGGAGGAGGGTAAGCTCTTTCCATAGCATAGGACTAGCTCCAGCTCTATAAAAATCGTGGCTGCCCTTCGAAGGGCAGCCACGATTTTTATTTTCATTATTTCCCTTGTATAATAACCGCCGTGTAAGGAAGGGCGTATCCCACGCCGCTGTAAACATAACCCGGAGCTGGTGCTCCGTAGTAGTACACCCCGGATATCCAGGGGTATCCGACAATCACCGGAGAAATCATGAGAGGAGAGACCACCATGGGAACCACCCCGGCTACCACGGGGTAACCCCAGACCGCCACAGGAGAAGCATAGACCGCAGCTTCCGCCGCAGAAAAAGAAGCGGCACCCATAAACATAAAGACCGCCAGCAGCATAACAAAAACATTCTTTAAAGCCCTGTTCCGTTTTTCCACGAAGAACACCTCCTCAATAGTATGGAGCTCCAGGAGCCGCTAGGGATGTCGATGTCATATTACCACGCAGGATAACGATCCCCTCCGGGAGCGAAAAGCCGCACATCCTTTCGAAAAGGGACACCCCGAGTAACGGGGTTTGCACCCCTCACAAGAATCGCAAAATCCCGTTGCAGATCCTTAAGATTTTGTCCCAAAGAATCCCGGGGAAAGTAGGGGGTCATCACGAGCCGAGATTCTTCGGAAAGAGAGTCATAGTGCAGAGAAATCACCACGGCACGTCCATACCAAAAATACCCTTGGGGGGCTTCTTCCAAAATGAGAGGCTTTCCCGCCCCCCAGCGCCGGGAAGCTTCTCGGAACAGCAAATCCCTATTATCTCTACCGTAGGCACCGAGAAAGACTCCTGCAAAGCGCTGATTCACAAAGTAATAGAGTACGTCATCCAGCTGGGCCTCGCCGAAAAGAAGGCTCTCTCCATCCCGGCGGTAAAGCTCCCAAGAACCATCAGTTTCAAAGGGATAGAGTCCGGAAAAACGATGCGCTCCCGTCCACCAAGGGGCTCCTCTAAATCCCTGAGGTTCGTTTTGAAAAGCAGCCTCAAGGGGAAGGGCGCCACACGCCAGAACAAACAAGCAAAAAAAGAGTGCCTTCCCCGAAAATACTTTGAACACAAAAACCACCCTTCCTGGATCTCCCCAGTCTTAGAACCTGCTACTGGGACGGCTGTACGGTAAATCCTCCCGCCCCGGTGGGATAGTAGTAGACCTGTCCTGAAGAGGGTGCCACAGGAGGCACCACTATTCCCTGAGGGGGCTGGGGAAGCTGCTGCTGCATCTGCTGCTGGGGAGGCACGGGAACTCCTCCCTGAGGATAGGCCACCATCCCCTGAGGATAGGGATATCCGTAGATGAGGGGAACCCCGGGGTGAATCACCGTGATATGGGGCCCGGGAATTCGAACTGCCTCAGGATTTACCATATAGACCCATCCTCCCTGGGGGGTGCGCATAACGGGATATCCGTCAGGGGTGAGATAGACGGGACTCCCCGGAAGGGCCTGACGTCCTCCCGAGGTGGTGTAGGCATCGGTATAGTTGGGTGCCACAATCATCACCGGAGATTGTCCTCCCACATCCTTGGCCTCCGCCACCAGAACTCCTCCCAGAAAGAAACACGCTGCTGTAAAAATCGCAACGAGACCAATTCGAAGAAAGCGAGAAAAATTCATATTCATCCCTCCTCTACCACATATTCAGGGGAGCCATGCGGCCCATCCAGAGAAAACCCCATATGGCAGCTTGGTTTGCCAGGGTGGGAGTATCTGCATCGTTCCACAGAAAGGAATTCTGACGAGCAAAATTTTGGAGGGTCTCACCGTGACGTCTCAGGATCTCTCCTGGACTCTCTCCGTCACCCCGGGCAAGCATCTTGTACCATGCTCTCCCGGTCCAGGCAAAGACACAGGAGGGACTGTCCCCCTTCCATGCAAGAGGAAGTCGAGGACGCTCAAGAACCCCCATGCGGTCCACCAGGCGATCCCAATCGGCTACTTGTACAAAACGGGAATCCTGAAGCCAATAGGGGATGGTGGGCACCGGAGATACCGCCGAGATAATCTGAGTAAAGGGAACCAGAGAGACCTGGGTGGGAATAACGGAGCCCACCACATACGAGGAGGGAACCACCGTTGTCCCCGAAGGAATGCCGTAGTACCACACCCCCCCGCCCCCTCGGGAGACAGGATACCCATCATAGGTCATATACCATCCTGGAGGGGCCCAGGAGGGTTGGGATACAAAAAACTGCATTCCCTGATATACCGGCTGGGAGACCAACAGAGGTTGACTCCGGGCATGAACTCCTCCGGCGACCCCCAATAGAACACACGCTACTACAAGCAACAGCACCCTTTTATTCATCGCCTCATCCTCCTTTTTTTGTTTTCTCCGCCGCAATAGATGCAGCTATCCCTTAGCAGCGATCTTCTTCCAACTGTCCTTCAACGAGACAATACGATTAAATACAGGACACTCTGACGTGCTGCGACGATCCACCACAAAATATCCCTGCCGCATAAATTGAAACCGATCCTCCGGGGTGGCATTTTCGAGAGAGGGCTCCACCTTACACTCTTTGAGGACCACCAGAGACTCCGGATTCAGGTAGTCTTCGTAGGTTTTCCCCCCCTCCATTTTGCTCATATCTTTGAGCGTAAAGAGGGTGTCATAAAGCCGAACCTCAGCGGAAAGAGCATGAGGCACCGAAACCCAATGAAGGGTCCCCTTTACCCGCCGGCCATCTGGAGCATCTCCTCCTCTCGTTTCGGGGTCGTAGGTACAGTAGAGGGTGGTAATCTCTCCCGCCTCATTCCGCTGCACTCTCTGGCAGGTTATGAAGTATGCGTGTTTCAAACGCACCTCTCTTCCTGGGGCAAGACGGAAGAACTTGTTTGGAGGATTCTCCAGAAAGTCCTGAGCCTCAATGTAGATTTCTCGCGAAAAAGGCACTTGCCGAGTTCCGCTCTGGGGATCTTCGGGATTATTTTCTGCCTCCAGATACTCCACCTTGTCCTCGGGGTAGTTTTCAATAACCACCTTGAGGGGATTCAGAACCGCCATCACTCGGGGAGCTTCAGCATTGAGCTCTTCTCGAAGCACATAATAGAGAAACTCTATGTCCACCATGCTGTTTGCCTTGGAAACCCCAATCTCCCGGCAAAAACGCCGCAATGCCCGGGGAGAACATCCCCGGCGCCGAAGCCCGCTGATGGTGGGCATGCGGGGGTCATCCCAGGAATCCACAATCTTCCTATCCACCAGAGCTTTGAGAAGGCGCTTGCTCATGACGGTATAGGTAAGATTCAGCCGGGCAAACTCATACTGTCGAGGCCGGGAGGGCACGGAGACGTTGTCAAGGAACCAATCGTAAAGGGGGCGGTGATCTTCAAATTCCAAGGTGCAGATGGAATGGGTCACTCCTTCGATGGCATCCTCATAGCCGTGGGCAAAATCATACATGGGGTAGATGCACCAGGCATTCCCCGTCCGGTGGTGCGACTGTTTGAGAATACGATAGAGCACAGGATCCCGCATGTTGATATTTGAATGGGACATGTCGATTTTCGCTCGAAGTACGCACTCCCCCTCGGGGAACTTGCCTGCCCGCATCTTCTCGAAAAGTTCCTCGTTCTCTTCGGGAGAACGATTTCGATAGGGAGAATCTTTTCCCGGTTCCGTAAGAGTTCCCCGGGTAGCACGTATTTCCTCGGCATTCTGATGATCCACATAGGCCAAGCCCTGACGGACAAGCTCCAGAGCCCACTGATAAAAGCGATCGAAGTAATCCGAAGCGTAGCAGAGGGAATCCCAGGAAAAACCAAGCCATTGGACATCCTCTTGAATGGACTCCACATATTCCATTTCTTCCTTGGAAGGGTTGGTGTCGTCGAAACGGAGATTACAGGAACCACCAAAGGTCTCCGCCAGGCCGAAGTTGAGACATATGGACTTGGCGTGCCCAATATGGAGGTATCCGTTGGGCTCCGGAGGAAAGCGGGTGATGATCTTTTTCATACGCCCCTCTTGCAAATCCTCTGTAATAATCTGTTCTAAAAAATTCCGTGTTCGCGAGGCCTCTTCACTCATAATCTGCAACCACCTTCTTATCTTCCGAAAGGAATCTTTCAAAAGTCTCTCGGAGGACCCTATTCTTCTTTTAATGCTTGTGGACTCCATTATATAGGGAAATCCAAATTTTTTCGATGGGGAAAGCGTATTTTTCGCACTTTTCTTTTTGCCTTTTCGGGAAGTGCCTCTCCCCACCAAAGGAACGGGGAAAAAGCTGTCTATTTTTTACATTTTTCTGATTTTTTCTAAATACTCCTCCTGCTCCATGTTTCTCCTCTTCCGGGATGCCCTTTCCTCTTCCCAGAGGCCTGCCACCTCCTGAGCCAGGGCACGTTTCCTCTGAGGATGCCGCACCTTTTTCAGGGTTTCCCAAACCTTCTCCCAGGCTTTTTCCTTCGAACAGACTTTATATGTGCTCTGTCCGAGGCGTTTGAGGAACTTCGGATTCACCTCAAGCCAAGAGAGAAACCAGAGAAAAAGGCGAAATTCCCGTTCCCCCGGAGGAGAAGGAAGGGATTGAAAGAAGGCTTCTTCCAGTTCCTTATCTGATAGGAGGGTAAACTGTTTTTTCCCTGAGCAAAGAACGCAGAGGGCTTGGGCAAGAGTTCCGGACGGAAAGAGCTCCGCAAGTCTTTGGAAGACGCTCTGGGAAATTTTTGCCCAGGGCTGCTGGGAGGGAGAACGCCCATCTTGGTGGTTTTTCATGGATTCCTCTGCGGTATTCCAGAACCACGTCTCCAGAATCTGCAAAAAAGCTTCTCTTTCCAGAAAAGTCTCCAGACACTCAAGGCTCAGAAGAGTCAGGTTCTTTGCCTGAAGCTCTTTGAGAAGTTCCTTTCGATCCTTTTCAGAGAGCGCAAAGGGTAAGCGATCTTCACACTTTTTCTGAATCTCCTTCATGTTCCACTCCGAAAAGAGACTCATCTTGAGAAGGACATGGGGAGAGAGATCTCCCAGAGGAAAATCTAACCTGAGGATCTCTGAAAATTGCGCGGGGGAGAAGATGTGGAGACACTTTCCCACGAGGTCAGAAATTGCTTTAGGGATCCTCGCTTCGGGACGCAGCATTTTTCCGTTTTTCATCAATTGGCTGAGAGAATTCGTGATTTTTCGTGGCTCTAAATCATAGAGGAGAGTGTCAGAAATTTGCGTACAAGAATTCATAAGAGTCACATATTCCAGAAAATAGTTCTCCAAAGGAGACCATGATAACCGCAGGGAAAGGAGTTCTTCCGCTACGGTTCCCCCGGTCCGCATTTCAAAAAAATCAAGGGGTCTTTTTGTGATTTTTCTAAAGGCCTCTATCTGTTCTTTTCTTGCCCGGGGAAGCCCTTCTCGAAGTTTCGCAGAAAACGCCACACGCAAGGTTCGAGCGTAAGAACCCCATCCGAAACCGAAGCGCTTCTCCCCAAAGGCATAAAAATATTCCCACACTCCGGAAAGCAGCGGGTCTGTTATATTTAAAGATTCATTAAAATAATCAGAATCTATGAGATTTCCAGGATCTCGAAAGGGAGAGGCGGGAACCTTCAACTCCCTAAGAAGGGCCATGACCATTCTCAGAGCACGAAAGATCTCCTCCGAGGAGGTTTCCCGGGCAAGCTTGTAGAGGGCATCTGCGGTCTTGCAGCAGGAAGTGAAGCGTGCAGTATTTTTGGCCGATGGAAGAAGAGCGAATTGCTTGGTCAGTTTTTCTAAAAGTTTGCCCTGCTCAGTACTGCTGACTCTTTTCTTCTCCTCTCGAAGGATCTGCTCCATGGAACTTCTAAGCTTCGCGTAGGGAGGGGAAAGCCTTCTCTCATCCTCTTCGAGGGGAGTAAGTGCTGATTTTGTGGATCCCTGGAGGGTCCAAAAGTCCAAAGCTACCCTGGCACAGTCTCGAATCTGTGGGGAGAGAGAAGAATCCTGAAGAATCATCTCTCCTACGATTACGACGTTTTTCGGATCTTTTTCCGAAAAAAGGAGGGTAGAGAGAAAATTATAAAGTCCTGGCTCCCAGTATTTCTGCATGGAAGCCTTTTCGAGCTCCTTTGGGGAAGCCTTTTTGTAGATGGTCACAAAGGCTCCCCAGTCTTCTCGATCCCAACAACCCTGAAGACGCTCCTGAAGAGGGCGTTTTGTCTGGTGCAGAACTTTTTTCTTTTTTGACATAAAGATCCCTTTCCGAGAAGCTACTCGTTCTCTTCCATAAAGAGAAGGAGTTCATCCTCCAGATCATCAAGATTATCCGCATCCTCTTTCAGGGCCTCCTCATAATTCTCCAGGAGCACCACCAACTCCTTGCGCTTCTCTTCAGGAAGTTTTTCCAGGAACTTCCTGGCCCGGACAAGGATAAAGTTGAACATCTCCTCGGAGGATTCCATGATTTCCGCCTCCATCTCCTCGTCAAGCTCTTCCATGTCCTGCTCTAACATCTCTCCGGGATTGCGGCTATCGAGGGAAAGTTCGATCTTACGGCTGAACCCTTTCTGCTCCGCCGTAATATGCACAATGCCATCAAGATCGTAGGTATACTCCACCACCACGGGAGAATTTGCAGGAGCCTTGGCGAGGGAAAGGAGGGTGCCCCCCAAAAGAGTATTCTCCTGGGGAAAATGAAATTCCCCCTGATAAACATCAATCTCCACTCTTCTCTGGTTGTCACAGACGGTGGCGAAGGTTCTGGCCCGAGTTACAGGGAGCTGCGCGTTCCGGGGAATGATGGGGGCACAGAAAATGTCGTGGGTGTCTGTATCCAGAGCTGCCACAGAGAGTGTATGGGGAGTTACGTCAATAAGAATCTGTTCACAGTAATCCCCGGTAATCATACCGCCCTGAATAGCAGCTCCGTGAGCTACGCTCCGGTCAGGATCCACTACTGGTAGAGGAGCATCCTGAAAAATTTCTGCCACCAGGTCGCTCACTCTAGGCATGCGGGTCATACCTCCCACAAGAAGAACCTTTTTGATGCGTTCCTTATGGAGATTGGCTTCCTTGAGGGCCTGGAAGGTAAGGGTGCGGGTCTTTTCCAGAAGATGACGGGTGATGCCCTCGAAATACTCTCGGGAAATTTCCAGAGAGACCGAGCTGGTTCCTCCCTCGGGGGTGGGAATGTGATTTTCCTGAATCAAGGTGTTGGCCTTGGAGGAAAGGCGGATTTTCGCCTCTTCCGCTGCCGCCGCAAGACGAGCTAGAGCGGGAGGGTAGTTTTGGAGATCCGTGCCATTTTGTTCGAGAATAGTCTCCAGAAGGAGATCTACCAGGCACTGGTCAAAGTCATCGCCCCCAAGATGGGTATCCCCGGTGCTGGCGAGAACCTCCACAATTTCCCCGGTGCGAAGCACCGAAACATCAAAGGTACCCCCTCCAAGGTCGTAGACGAGAACATACTCTTCTCCGGAGGCTTTCGCCTCCTCCTTTCCCCCCCCCACATCCACATGATCGTAGAAAAGCGCTGCGGCAGTAGGCTCATTGATAATTCTTTCCACTTCGAGCCCCGCCAGGGTTCCCGCTTCCAGGGTCGCCCGCCGCTGGGCATCGCTGAAATAGGCGGGAACCGTTATGACCACCTGTTTCACCGGAACTCCTTCCAGGCGTTCCGCTTCATGGCAGAGATAGCGTAATATCATGGCGGAGATCTCCTCCGGAGAATGCTTTCGATCTCCCAAACACAGCTTCTCCTGATCCCCCATGCAACGCTTTACCGAACGAAGGCTCTGCTCTGGAAAAGCAGCTGCCCGGTTTTTTGCCCGCTCCCCCACAAGAAGAGTTTCTCCCTCAAGGCTCACCACCGAGGGAACAATCCCCTTGCCGTCCACTGGAATGACCCGGGGAATCCCCTCCTCCAGAACCGCAATGCAAGAATTCGTGGTTCCCAAATCAATGCCGAATACGGAACACATTTTTTTCGTCATCTCACTCTACCTCTTTTTTTACATAAAGTCCTTCTGCTGCAGCGGCATCAAGGGCTTTGCCAAAAGCGCAAGCTCTCTCTCCCTCTTCGAAAAGGGGGGCAAGATCTTGGAAACGTACCTCTTTGGGATTCATTCCCTGAAGTTCCGGAAGCTCTCCCCAGAGAAGGCCTGCCAGGTAAAAAGGATCTCCATGAAGAACCATTTCGGTAACCACCTCATCAAGAGCAAGATCTTCTCCCCGCAGCCGGTTGTAAGCCTTATGGATTCGAGAAAATTTTTCCGGAAAATGTTCCGGAGGATACCGACGCACCATGCGAAGATAAGCCTTTCGGAGCGTCTCAGGATCCGTATCCTCGGAGACTCGAAGAATCTCTAAAGCAGATTCGAACATATGCCATCCTCCCTTTCAGGACATGGGATATAACCTTCGTTTCGATTCACCATCACCACCGCTGCTCGGAGCAGTTCCCCCCTCCGGATAAAACCGGGACGCACCACCTGAGCCACTACTCCATCGGGAATGTCCTGAAGCTGAACCGCTCCGCAGGCCTGGTGAATTTCAGAATTAAAAGGAACGTGAATTTCTGCTATAGGAGAAATGTCATAGGCTTCAAGAAGCCCGGAAAATTTATTTTTCAAAATATATTTATCCGGGTTTTCGGGAGAAGACAAGTGAGCGAGAAGGAAACTCTCCGCAAAGACCAAAAGTCTCTCCAAAGAGGGAGAATCCAGCTCCATCCGATCCAGGGTAGCCTGTACTGTGGAAGAAGTTTCTCTCAGAGAATCCAGCAAGAGCTGTCGCCGCCGTTCTTGGCGTTGGGTCAGGCGAAGCTGCTCCTCAATGGATTCCAAACGTTCCTTCAGAGCATGATTCTCCTCTTTGAGAATCTGGGCTACATCGTTAACGAAATTTTCGTGTAATCTTGTCATTTTACGGCGAATAAAACCTATCATTACAGAACGTGCTCCTTTGCTCCAGGTATGGTAAAAGACTCTTTCGAAAGTGTCTCTGGTCAACTCCACGGGAAAGAATATAGCACATTTCCATGGAGTTGACCGAAGGGATTTCCCGGGTTTGTGAACGGTTTTCGAGACTCATAGGGGTTCTCGAGAAAAAACCATGGTGTTCCAGTACATTTTTCTCCCTAAGCCGTCGGAAGCTTTTTGGCGGTATAGGAGTTGAAATCCCAGGTCTGTGAAAAAACTTGCCACCTCCAAGGGGAAACGCGGCACAAAGAGACGTTCCTCTCCCTCCTCCCTCTCTTGTGAGGAGAAGGAGCAGATGAAAAATCCTCCTTCCTTCAAGATCCCTGCGATTTGGGAGGATAAGAGGGCAAGCTCTGAATCCTCAAGATGCATGAGGAGGGCTATGGCCACCACGGCATGGAAGGTTTCTTTCAGAAGTTGGTGATCCATAGGGAGGGGAACCGAAGCATGAAAGACCCGGGAGGAATCCAGAGCGTGTCTGGAAAAAGCATCCCGGGTAAGATGTACCATGGTAGCACTTCCGTCCAGGGCGGTGATAGAGCATCCTAGGGAAGCCATGTAGAGGGCATCTCGACCACTGCCGCAACCCATTTCAAGAACCCTTCCTCCAGGAGGAAGCCAATTCTGCAAAAGGGCATGTAACGCCCTGAGATCCGCCGAAGCATACCGGCGGGCCAAAAACACCCCATGGTTATCGTAGTATTCACGGGTTTTAGCATCCACAAGAAAAACCTCCTAAAAAAATTCCAAAAACCCCTTCATCCTATCATGGAAAGTCCGGTTTTTTCTGCACATTTCTGCACAAAATAAGTCCCAAAAGAGGCAAGGTTTCTCCCCAAAACGTGTCTTTTCTCTCTCTTCCGGGGTACAATGGGGGACAAATTCGGACTTCCCGGAGGATATCATGGTGAATACAAAACGGTTGCTCCCCCTGTTGCTCCTGCTGCTAGCTTTCGGAGGCTTTGTGGTTTTCGTGATTCTACCCACCCCCTCTTCTTTCTCCCCCTCTTCCCTTGAATTCTATGCTTTAGGAACCTTTATACGCCTGCAAGCCTGGGGAAAACAAGCTCCCAAGGCTCTTGAAGAGGCCCAAAAAACTGTGGAGGATGTGGAAAGACGCTTCTCCCGGTTCAGCCCCCTCTCAGATGCTGGCACGCTGGAACAAAAGGCAGGGCAAGAAGAACACCCCTTTTCCGAGGAGAGCCTTTTTCTTTTTTCCAAGGCCCTGGAATATGCCCAACGTACCGAAGGAGCCTTCGACCCCACTCTGGGAGCTCTCACCCGGCTCTGGGGAATCGGAACCCCGGAAGAACGCCTTCCCTCGGAAGAGGAGATTCAAGAAGCCCTTACAACCGTAGGACACAAAGATCTACAGGTGTTCCCCGAGAGAGGCACCGCCATGCTTGCCCGCAAAGGGCAGATCCCTGATTTTGGAGGCATCGCCAAAGGCTATGCAGGAGACCAAGTGCGGGATATCCTCAAAAGCCACGGCATCTCTCAGGGGCTCATCAATATGGGGGGAAACATTACTGTTTTGGGAAACAAGCCCGGAGGAGCCCCCTGGAAAATAGGCATTCAAAATCCCCTGGAGCCCCGAGGAGCCTTTCTCGGCATTCTCTCCCTTTCGGGCACCTCTGTGGTAACCTCAGGAAATTATGAGCGTTATTTCGAGGAAGAGGGGATACGGTACCACCATATTCTTGATCCCCGCACGGGATATCCCGCCTCCCAGGAGCTTCTCAGCGTCACCGTGGTCTGTGAAGACGCTCTTGAGGGGGATGCCCTCGCCACGGGGCTCTACGTGCTGGGGCTTTCTGAAGGCATGGAGCTTGTAGAAAATCTGGAGGGGGTGGAAGCCCTTTTCGTAACCTCAGATCGTCGGGTTTTGGGAACCTCGGGAATTCCGAAGATCTTCATGCTCACCCAGGGGAGTTTTACCTTTGAAACGGGGCGATAAAATCCTGATGCTCCTTTTGGGGGGGATGGGAACTCTTTTTGGAGGGGCACTTCTCTGGAAACATATCCCCCTTCCCTCTCTCCCTTCCCAAGCTCTCTACGCCCTGGTGAAACAGGAGGGAGAGCAAACCCAACGGATTGATCTCACCAAGGTAAAGACTCCCTACACTCTTCGGCTAGAGGATGAGGAGAAACATTATAATGTGCTGCTTCTAGAGCCCGGAAGAATCCGGTTTATGGAGGCCGACTGCCCTCGCGGCCTTTGCATCGCCTCGGAGTGGCTCTCCCGCCCGGGAGAGATGGCTCTCTGTCTTCCCCACAGAGTGCTGGTGCAGATAGAGGGAGTGCTTGAGGAGGCTTCGGTGGATGCAGTCTCCCATTAAGACTCTTTCGAAAGATTTCAGAGGCTCCTCCCGACAGCTTATTCTTACGGCACTTCTGGGGGCTCTGGCCTTGGGGGTACACGCCGCGGAAGCCCAGATTCCTCTTCTCTTTCCGGGAGTGAAGCCGGGATTTGCCAATGCGGTTTCCCTGGCAGCTCTGGTTCTCCTGGGATGGAAGAGTGCCCTGGGCATTACCCTGCTTAGAATCTGCATAAGTTTTCTTCTGGGAGGGAATATTTTTGCCTTCGCCTGCAGTCTTGGGGGAGGGCTTTCAAGCCTGGGAATAATGGCTTTTCTCTATCGCCGCCTGCATCATCTTCTAAGCCTTCCGGGTATAAGCGTTGTGGGGGCACTCACACATAACCTCGCTCAAATTGCGGTGGTGGCCTTTCTCATGCGTACCTCCAGAATCTTCCTCTATCTTCCGGTGCTTTTCTTTACGGGGATTCTTTCCGGGCTCTGCGTAGGAATTCTCACCTCACTGCTCTGCAAAAGACTGCAAAGCCTGGGAATTCCGTCTTCAGAAAAGAGGGATTGCTCCCCTCGAGACTCTTTGTGAAAAAACACAAAAAAACCCCGGGAAGAGGGGGGCCCCACATCCGAGGTCTTTTCTAAAGCCTCCACCTTGGTGAAAATGCTACTTCAGGGGAGATAGATCCAATCCTGCCTTTTTTCTGAAGTTCAAGGTGTAGTTTCGTGGGGATCCGTAGAGTTTTTGAACCTCAAAACCGTGGGGAAGGACAATCTCCTCAACCTCCCGAGGCTGCATCTTGTCGGGATCCCCCGCAAGCTCGGAAATGGAGAGAAGCCCCCGGGGTTTCAAAAGTCGGAAAAATTCTCTTAGATAGGCATCTTTATTCTCCACTTCGCCTAACACAGTAACGAGAAAAATGGCATCGAAAGAGGCATCAGAAAAATCAAAGGCCTCTCCGTCGCAAAGATAATACTCCACATTGGCCATGCCCTTTGCAGAGATGCGCTTTGCCGCATGATCCAGCATCTCCTGCTGAATATCCGCAAGAACGAGGCTCCCCCGGGAAAGGTGAGCCGCCACAGCAGGGCTGAAATATCCCGGACCGGATCCCACTTCAAGAACCCGGTGGGAAGGATCCAACCCAAGTCTCTCAAGAAGCTTTTTCGGAGAGAGAAAAAGGTTGCGTAAGGGAATAAGGAGGGTAAAAGCCCACTGATGGGGAAATACCCCCTTGGAAGCCACCCTGGAGAGAACCGATGATGCAAGCTTTTTTTCTTCTTTTCCGTGCTCCATAACCATCCAAAAGCCCCCAATTCTTTTAATCTGAAAGTTCTCTGAGGGGAAGTACTCGGCGGATAGATCCGGTGGGACATGCCTCAGTACAGACAGCACAGTTGACGCACGTATCCGTATCTATCACGGGAAGGTTATCTTTCATAGTGATGGCCTCCTCGGGGCAACTCCTGGCACAGAGACCGCAGCCGATGCACCCTACCTGACAGACCTGACGTACGTCCTTTCCTTTTTCGGGGGAGTTACAGGCCACGAGAACAATCTGGGAGATGTTGCGAAGCTCAATGAGATTTTTAGGACAGATATCCACACAGAGGCCGCACCCCACACAGAGGGCGTCTGCTATCTCCGCAATGCCGTTTACGATGTGAATGGCATGAAACCTACAGACCTCCATGCAGGTTCCGAAGCCCAGGCAGCCGTATTCACAGGCCTTGGGACCACCCCCAGGAGTGATCACCGCCTTGCGGCAGTCCCGCACGCCGAAATAATCGTATTTCCATACCGCCTTATCCGGAGAGCCGCCGCATTTCACAAAGGCCACCTTCCGCTCGGTCTCCCCCGCCGCTACTCCCATAACCTCCGCAATGGCAGTGGAAACCGAGGCTCCTCCCACCACGCAGAGGTTCACCTTGGCCTCCTCCGCCGCCACCGCCTCGGCATAGGCGTCACACCCCACATAACCACAGGCGCCGCAGTTCACTCCTGGAAGGGTCTCTCTGATTTGGGCCACCCGGGGATCTACGGATACCGCACATTTTTTGGAGGCATATCCCAGGAGCACTCCGAAGAGCAATCCCAGAATGCCCAAGGTAAGACTGGAAAGCAAAAGAAAGTGCATGTTTACCATAACAAACTCTCCTCCTCCCCTGAGCTACACCAAACCGGAAAAACCGAGAAAGGCTATGGACATAAGAGCCGCCGTAATGAGGGATATGGGCAATCCCTGAAGCGCTTTGGGAACATTGGGATTCTCGAAGATTCTCTCTCGGAGCCCCGCCATGAGAACAATGGCCAGTAAAAAACCCAGAGAGGCTCCTAGGGTATGCACCATGGATTCCAGAAGCGAATAGCCCTCATTCATGTTGATCACCGCCACCCCCAGCACCGCACAGTTGGTGGTAATGAGGGGAAGAAAGATCCCCAGAGCCTTGTAGAGATCGGGATGGTATTTCCGTACCACAATCTCCACAAGCTGCACCAAAGCAGCAATGACAAGGATAAACGTCAGGGTATAGAGATAGATGATCCCAAGGGGGATAAGCACCAGGTTGTAGAGAAGCCAGGTCATAAGAGAGGCCAGAAACATGACAAAGATTACCGCAAAGCCCATCCCCAGAGCAGTACTGATCTTGGAAGAAACCCCGAGAAAGGGGCAAATCCCGAGAAATTTACTGAGTACGATGTTATTCGTGAGCAGGGAGCCTATAAAAATGCTGAAAAGGGTCATCTCTCATGCCTCCCAAATTCTCGTATTCTCTTTGAGAAAAGTCATATCAGGAACACTCCTTTCCGGAGGAACAGGAGGAGCATCCCTGGCCGCAGGAAGGGGCTTTAAGAAGATTCTTTTTCTTTCGCATATTATAACTATTAATAAGCCCCATGATGATTCCCATGGCAAGGAAAGCTCCGGGAGCAAGAATCATGATAAGGGCGGGTTGATAGGCTCCTGGCATAATCCCAAAACCGAAGAGGCTTCCCGATCCCAGAAGCTCCCGGATCCCTCCGAGAAAGACAAGGGCTAGAGTAAACCCGAGGCCCATGCCGAGAGCATCCCAGAGGGAGGCGAGAACAGAATGTTTCGAAGCATAGGCTTCGGCTCGGCCGAGAATGATGCAGTTCACCACGATAAGAGGTATAAAGATTCCCAGAGATGCATCCAGTCCAGGTGCCCAGGCCTGCATAAAAAACTGGATAAGCGTCACGAATCCCGCAATGATAACGATGAAAGCGGGGATCCGAATCTCGTCGGGGATGACCTTTCGAAGCGATCCGATAACCACGTTTGATCCCAGAAGAACCGCCGTAGCCGCACACCCCATTCCCAAGCCATTGGTAGCACTGGAGGTTACCGCCAGAGTAGGACACATGCCGATGGCCATAACAAAAATAGGATTTTCTTTCACAACGCCATTCTGCAGCCGTTCCAGCAAAAGACTCATGACTACTCCCCCTCTCTCTCAGGAAAATACTCTTTCACGAAGACAAGAGCTTTATCCACTCCCCGGGCTATTCCCCGGGTGGTTATGGTGGCCCCTGTAATAGCCTGAATTCCCTCTTCCTGGGAAGGAGGTTTTACCACCTTCAAAGGAGCTCTGTTTTTCTCCTGAAACTGCTCCAAAAAGGCAAGTTCCGCCCCTCGGGCTCCGAGCCCCGGAGTCTCCTGATGCGCCAAAACCCTGACCCCCAAGACAGATCCTTTTGTACTCACTCCAACCATCAGAAGAATGTCGCCGGCATACCCTTTGGCGGGAAGTGTCAGAGCGTAGCCCACGAGGAGATCCCCCTCATAACCTTCATGGATTTCTAAAATCCCCTCTTCCAGAGCTTGGGGAGAAGCTGCTTCCTGGAAAGTCTCCCCCTGGGGAAGCACGTTGCGAAGAGCCTCCATTTTCTGGCGCATCCGGGAGCGGGCGATGGGCTCCTCGGTAACCTTGTAGGCTATGCCCAGAATAAACCCCGTAAGGCCGGTAATAATCAGCAGTATCGCTCCGAGTCGAAGGCTTTTATTCATAACGGTAGCCTCCCCCGAAGGGACGGGGAACCACAAAACGGTCGATGAGAGGCACCAGAAGGTTCATAATAAGGATGGAATAGGAAACCCCCTCCGCATAGCCCCCGTAAAGACGAATCACCGTGGTAAGAATACCGCACCCCAAAGCAAAGATCATTTCCCCCCGCTTGGTCATGGGAGAAGTGGCATAATCCGTAGCCATAAAGAAGGCCCCGAGAAAAAGTCCTCCTAAACAGGCTTCGTAGAAAGGATTGGCGGTAAAGAACCCTTCCCGCCCCAGGAGAAAGGTGAGAAACATCACCGTGCCGACGTAAATTGCAGGAATATGCCAGGTGATCACCCGCCGATAGAGAAGATAGGCTCCCCCGAGAAGGAGTGCCAGAGCCGAGGTCTCTCCGATACATCCTCCCATCTGTCCTAGAAAAGCTTCTCCCAGGGAGGGAAGAATCCCCTGGGTTTCAGGGTTTTTGAGCAATTCCAGAGCAGTGGCACCAGAGACACCATCCACGCTCCATCGCGTCATCTGCACCGGCCAGGAGGCCAGGAGAAAGGCCCGGGCTGCCAAGGCGGGGTTCATGATATTCTGCCCGAGTCCCCCAAAAAATTGCTTTACCACGATCATGGCAAAAACGCCCCCCACAAGAGGAATCCACCAGGGGGCCTCCGGGGGAAGGTTAAGGGCTAGCAAAAGCCCCGTCACGGCGGCACTGCCGTCCTCCACAGTGATTTTTACTCCCGCCATTTTCTGCCAGAGAGCCTCGGAGAGAATACAGGCAAGCATCCCCAGAGCCATGAGATTTGCCGCCTTGAGGCCAAAGAACCAGATAGCGGCTACTCCCGCTGGAACTAGAGCGATGAGTACATCCCTCATGATGATGGGGATAGAGACATTTTCCGGCCGGATATGAGGAGAAGAGGCGCCGGTGTAAAAGGTATCCTGAAGGTTCACCTGAGGATTCATCGGGAGGCCTCTCTTTCCTTTTTCTTCCAAATCTCTCGAACACTTCGCTTCCCCTCTCGCACAGTCTGCACGAGATGGAGTTTTCCCGGACAGGAGTAGGAACAGCATCCGCACTCCATGCAGTTCATACCGAGAGCCTTCTCAAAACCTTCATAATCTCTCCGGGTGGCGAGGAGATAGAGGCGGTAAGGCATGAGCCCTAAAGGGCAAACATCCACACAGCGACCGCAACGTATACAGGTTCGCTCCTCCTGGATGGTATCTTCCTCCGGAGCGAGGCAGACAAACCCCGAGGTTCCCTTGATGACCGGCACATCAAGGGAAATGAGAGAAACCCCCATCATGGGCCCCCCCGCAAGGACCATGGCGGGCTTTACCCGGAATCCCCCCGCGGCATCTAAAAGATCCCGGAAGGAGGTTCCCATACGTACCCGGAAGTTTCCGGGCCGAGCCACAGCTCCCCCCGCAATGGTAACGATCCGGGACATCACCGGACGACCCGTGGCAAAGATGTCGTAAATCTGATAGGACGTACGGGTATTGAGGACGATACACCCCACTTCGGAGGGTAGTTTCCCTAAAGGAACTTCCCTTCCTGTGACGGAATAGATAAGCATCTTCTCCGCCCCCTGGGGGTACTTGGTTTTTACCACGCGAACCTCCATGTTATCCTCCGGAAGGATATGACTTCCCAAAACTTCGATAGCATGGGGCTTGTTATCCTCCAGAGTGAGCACTCCCCGAGCCTGAGGAAAGAGACGCAGCACAATCCGCAGCCCCTCCACGATCCCCCGGGCATGCTCCACCATGAGACGCTGGTCACAGGTAAGATAGGGCTCGCACTCTGCACAGTTTATAAGAATATGGTCTATGGCACAGTTCGGAGGAGGGGTAAGCTTTGCAGCGGTAGGAAAACAGGCCCCCCCCTTTCCCACCACTCCAGCCTCCCGGATAATCTCACGAATTTCCTGGGGAGAAAAATCCTCCACGTTGCGGGGGATCATCCCCTCCACCTGTTCGTAGAGGCCGTCGTTTTTCACTCCAATGGCGAGAGACTTGGTTCCCATGGGAGTCAACACCGGAGCAATGTTCTCGACTCTCCCAGAAACGCTTGCATGAACCGGCACGGAGATGAAGGCAGAAGAATCCCCTATTTTCTGCCCCACAAGAACCCGATCCCCCACCTTCACCAGGGGCTCGCAGGGAGCCCCGATATGTTGCTGCATGGGGAAAAACAGAATATCCCGCTTGGGAATGAGATCCACAATTTCCTTGGCTTCGGTACACTCCTTGTTGTGGGGCGGATGGATTCCCCCTCGGAAGGTTCTTTGTCTCTTCATTTCTTCTCATACCCCTCCTTTCGCAGAAACCGCATTTTTTTGTGCATGCCATAACAAGCTTTGCGGCGCATTATAACACAAGAAAGGTCTCTTTTGTACAACAAAATCTCATACATTGCATACCCTGCTGAATCTTTTTCCACTTTCAGTTTTCCTGCGGAGCAGAAAAAATTCTTCCGAAATGGCAACCTCCTCAGAAAGACCCCAAGGGTGGGTGAAAAACCTTTTTCCAACTTCCCGAGGTCATGGTATCATTCTGCAGAAACTCCGCGTAGCGGGGCTTATTTTTGGAAAAAGGAGAGCACTCTTTCAAATGAACGAACTTCTATGGCTTCTCATGCTGGGATGTAACTTTGCAGGGATCTCTTTAGCATACCGCTTTTGGGGAAAAACAGGGCTCTATTCCTGGATTGCCCTGGCGGCTATCCTGGCCAACGTGCAAGTACTCAAAACGGTGAATCTTTTCGGCCTTACCGCCACTCTGGGGAACATTGTGTACGCTACTTCCTTTCTGGCTACAGACATTCTTTCGGAAAACCACGGGACAAAGGCAGCAAAACAGGGAGTCTTTGTGGGATTCTTCGTTCTCATCGCTTCTACCCTGATTATGCAGATAGCTCTTCTCTTTCGGCCGGATGCCACAGATATGGTTCAGGAAGCTTTGCATACAATTTTTTCGGTGCTTCCCCGCATTACCGCTGCAAGTCTCTGCGCCTATCTTCTCTCCCAGTGGCATGATGTATGGGCTTACGATTTTTGGCGGAACAAATTTCCCTTGAAAAGACACATATGGATACGGAACAACGGGAGCACTCTCGTCTCTCAGGCCATAGACTCCGCAGTTTTTGTGCTTTTGGCTTTTCTGGGAACCTTTCCTCCCGGGGTGCTTCTTGAAATTTTTGTGAGCACCTATATTCTCAAGGGAGTGGTAGCCCTGGCGGATACTCCCTTTGTCTATCTCGCCCGGAACTGGAAAGATCAAGGACGTATCTGTTCTGAGGAGAGGACGGGGTCATGAAAAATCCTAAGGTACTTTTCCTGGGGCTCCTTCTCCTCTTAGGGGCCCTCTATTTCTGGAATCTTGGAGGGCATGGTCTCTTGGAACCCGATGAGGGACGCTATGCGGAAATTCCCCGGGAGATGCTCGAAAGAGGAGACTTCATCACCCCCACCCTGAATTACGTAAAATATTTTGAAAAACCTCCCCTTCATTACTGGTTCACCGCCCTTTCCATGAAAATCTTTGGAGAGAATGAAGGGGCGTCCCGCATACCCGTGGCTCTTGGGGGTCTTGGAGGAGTGGCGGCTACGTCTCTTTTCGGAACCCGCTTCTTCGGTCTCTCTTCGGGACTTCTGGGGGGGTGGATTTTGGGAAGCTCTCTGATTTGGGGCATCCATGCCCAACTGAATCTTACCGACATGACCCTCACCTTTTTCCTGACCCTGGGATTTTTCGCCTACTATCTTGGAATCCGCTTCTCCCGACGGTGGCTGCTTCTCTTCTATGCCTCCATGGCCTTGGGAGTGCTCGCCAAGGGGCTTATCGGGGTGGTGCTTCCCGGAGCAGTTATCTTTCTCTGGATATGCTGGCGCCGGGAGTGGAAACTCCTTCTCCAAAGCCTCTCCCTTCCGGGGATACTGCTCTTTTTCGCCATAGCTCTCCCCTGGTTTGTGGAGGTATGGCGGCGTAATCCCGAGTTCGGCTGGTTTTTCTTTGTGCACGAGCACTTCCTGCGCTACACCACCACGGTGCACTCCCGATACGAACCTTGGTGGTTCTTCATTCCCATGCTCTTTGCGGGAACCCTCCCCTGGACGGGAGGGATACTCCAAGGGTTTTGGGGAAAGTACCGAGAGCAGTACCCAGAGGCTCAAAAGGATGGGCTTTTCTCTTATCTTTTTCTCTGGTTCGCTGTGATTTTGGTCTTCTTCTCCCTCTCGGGATCAAAATTGATTCCCTACATCCTTCCGGTGTTTCCCCCTCTTGCGCTTTTTGGGGCTCTGGGGATTCAGGATATAAGGAGGAGAGGTTTTCCCCGAAAGGAAAAAATGCTCCTGGTTTTCTTCCCCATCCTTTTTGCTGTAGCTCTGGTAGGATACGTTCTGCGGGGAGCTCCCATAGATCTTGATAGAGTACTTCCCTCTCTGCTGTTTTTGGGAGTATTCCCTGCTTTTTTAGGAATACTCTTCGTTTTAAAGAAAAACTTTCGAACCTCGGGAAGTCTTTTCCTCCTGGCCCTCCTGCTAGGGAGCTCCTATCTCGGAGGGGTAAAATCTCTTGGCTCTCTTCTGGAACCTACTCTTTCGGGTAAGGCTTTGGCAGAGCTGATCCAGAAAGAACTGCTTCCAGAGGACATCGTTCTCTGCCATGGTACGTATGTACAGGGGCTACCCTTCTACCTGAAGCAACGGATTGCTCTGGGAGAGTATGTGGGAGAGCTTGCCTTCGGGAAAAATCAGGATCCCCAGGGATCCGAGGCCTGGTTTCTCTCAAGAGAGGAGGTACAGAATCTCTGGAGAGACCCCGAACGTTCTGTCCTCTTGGTGCTCCCCAGCAGGGATAATTCTTTTTGGGAGAGACTGGATCTGGCACCAGGGATCTTTCTCGGCGCTCGGGGGAAAATGCTTCTTTTCCGCAAGAGCATAGAAAATGTAAACTCCCATGAGGGAGGTATCGAAGAAAACCTGAAGATTCACGACTACACCGCCCGGCATATGCGGGAATATGAGGAGGTAAAGCCATGACGGAAAGCTATCTTCCCTTTGCACGACCTCACGTGGAGGAGGCAGAAATAGAGGAGGTGGCGGAGTCTCTCCGCTCGGGATGGATCACCACAGGACCAAAGGTACAGCGGTTCGAAAAGGATTTTGCATCCTATGTGGACACCCCCTTTGCTCTGGGGGTCTCCTCTGCCACAGCAGGGCTGCACCTGGCCCTTTTAGCCCTGGGGGTAGGACCTGGAGATGAGGTAATCACCACCCCCATGACCTTCGTGGCCACGGTGAACGCCATTATCATGGCGGGAGGAACCCCGGTACTGGCGGATGTGAATCCCCGGAGCTGGAACATATCCCCCGAAGATGTGGAGCGCCGCATCACCCCACGTACCAAGGGAATTCTTCCGGTGCATTTTGCAGGACGCCCCTGTGATATGGAAGCTCTGGAAAAAATTGCAGCAAAGCACGATCTTTTTATTTTGGAAGACGCCGCCCACGCCCTGGGAAGCCGGATCGGCCAGGAGCATGTGGGGCGAGGAACAGGGAAAAAACGCATGGGGGTCTTCAGCTTTCACCCCGCCAAGAATATTACTACTGGTGAAGGGGGGATGGTCTGCACCGGAGATGAATATCTTGGGGAATCCGTGAGCATTCTCCGGCAGCACGGCATGTCCAAGGGAGCTTGGAAACGCTTCTCTTCTTCGGGAACCCCGGAGTACGAGGTGCTGCTCCAAGGATGGAAGGCCAACATGATGGATCTTCAGGCTGCTTTGGGGCTGCACCAGCTCCCCCGGCTGGAGAGATTCAACGAGATTCGCCGGAAGATCGTGGCCCGATACCGGGAAGAGCTTCCCGACTACCCCGGTCTGGTGCTCCCCTCTCAGGAAGAAGAGGGAACCACCCATGCCTGGCATATCTTCACCCCTCTGATTCTGGAAAACCGCCGAGCTTCCCTGATAGAACATCTGAAAAATCTTCAGATCGGCACAGGGATTCACTACATCGGGGTACATTGCTATCGCTACTATCAGGAACGGTTCGGATGGAGTCGGGAAGCCTTTCCGGAGGCCACAAAGGTCTCCGATGCTATCCTCTCACTTCCCCTCTTTCCGGATATGACCGAGGAGGATACCGAGCGGGTTATCCGGGGAGTCCGAAGCTTCTTTGAAGGATCTTCCGCATGACTCCCCCGGTTCTTTCGGTAATCGTACCGGTCTACAACGAGGAGGAGGTTCTTCCGGCTCTTCTGGAACGACTGCTCCCGGTCATGAAAAGCCTGAAGATACCGGGGGAACTGGTCTTTGTGAACGATGGCAGCGGGGATCGATCTTTGGCCGTTCTGCTGGCCTGTCGGGAAAAACACCCTCATCTGGTGCGTATTCTCGACCTGAACGGCAATTTCGGCCAGCACATGGCAATTCTTGCGGCCTTTCAGGAGTGCCGTGGGGAATACGTCATCACCCTCGACGGAGATCTCCAGAATCCCCCCGAGGAAATTCCCAAGGTACTCGAAGCCCTTGAAAAGGGACACGATGTGGTAGGCACCATCCGACAGGACAGACGGGATCCTCTTTTCCGCAAAACCGTCTCCTGGATGGCCAATGCTCTCACCAACCGCATCACCCGGTTGAATATTCGGGATTACGGCTGCATGCTCCGGGGCTATTCCCGGAACGTGGTGGATCTTATCAACCAGTGCCGGGAGAGCACCACCTTCATCCCAGCCCTGGCAAAGACCTTTGCCCAAAATCCCGTGGAAATTCCTGTGCAGCATGAGGAACGCACCTTGGGTAAGTCTAAATACGGCATCTACAAGCTCCTGCGGCTGAACTTCGACCTCATGACGGGATTTTCTCTCTTTCCTCTCCAGGCCCTCACCATGCTGGGTATGGGGGTCTCCTTCGGGAGCCTTCTCTTTGTGGTCTTTCTTGCGCTTCGACGTTTCATTCTTGGGCCTGAAGCAGAGGGGGTTTTTACTCTTATGGGAATTAATTTTTTCCTCATGGGGATTACCCTTCTCTGCCTGGGTATCGTGGGAGAGTATGTGGGTCGTATCTATCAGGAGGTGCGGAGGAGACCACGCTACGTGATACGGCACATCTGGGATAATACGGATAATGGGTGATTGATTCAAACTGTACAAAGGGGCGGCTCTATCTATGAAAAACAAAAAAAATCCTCGGGTGGTACTCTGCGCCTATAGCGAAGTGGGAGCAGTCTGTCTGGAAACGCTGCTGCGTCTCAAGGCAAACCTCGTGGGCGTTTTTACCTATGCAGATGATCCAGAGGAAAACACCTGGTTTCGATCAGTAGGAACCATGGCAAAAAAGGCCCGGGTTCCTATCTATACCCCCGAGGGCTTTGACAACTCTGAGGATTGCAGACACCTTCTGAAGCTTAAACCGGATCTTCTTCTCTCATGCTACTACCGGCATCTTCTCCCGAAGGAGCTTTTAGAAGCCCCTTCCCTGGGAGCCTGGAACATGCACGGCTCACTGCTTCCCAAATACCGGGGTCGGGCCTGCATCAACTGGGCTCTTCTCAGGGGGGAGACCGAAACGGGAGTAACCCTCCATGCCATGACGGAAAAACCCGATCAGGGGGATATTCTTGGTCAGGAACGGGTTGCCATCCCCCGGCATTACACCGCCCTGGATCTCTCTCTGGACTGCGCTGCTGCAGCGGGGCGGCTTCTGCGCCGCTCCTGGAAGGACCTCCTTTCGGGAAACCCTTCCTGCACCCCTCAAGATTCCAGTCAGGCCAGCTACTACGGAGGACGCAAGCCCGAAGATGGCCGTATCGACTGGAACGCCTCCGCCGAAGAGATCTACAATCTGGTGCGAGCGGTCACCCGTCCCTGGCCGGGAGCCTTTACCACCTGGAGGGGAGAAAAAATTTTTATCTGGTGGGGATATCCCCGGCCGGAAAAAACGGCAGGTTCCCCCGGAGAGATCCTTTCGCTGGATCCCCTGGAGATCGCCACGGGAGAGGGTGTTTTTATAATAGAGACAGTCCAGCCCCAGGGAGGGGCAGAGCAAACTGCCAAGGCCTGGGGAAAAAACCAAGACATCGCATGCGGCAGTATACTGAGATAAAAGAGACCTTATCAGAACGAGTCGCTGGATTGCAAGGGGAGGATCTTTTGTGAAAATTTTTATTATGGGAATCAACGGCTTCATCGGCACCCACCTGCTTCGGCACATTCTGGAAGGAACCTCCTGGGAGGTGCGGGGGTTCGACATTCAAGACACCAACATACAGCAAACCGCGTCTCCCCGATGTACATTCTTCAAGGGAGATATCTTTCATGAAGATGCTCTTCTGGAGGAGCACGTAGCCTGGGCGGATGTGGTCATCCCTCTGGCGGGAATCGCCAGGCCCGCCCTCTATATCACGAACCCCCTTCTGGTATACGAGCTGGATTATGAGCAGAATCTCAAGGTGGTGCGCATGTGCGTGAAACACAACAAAAGGGTAATCTTTCCCTCCACCTCCGAGGTCTACGGCATGACAGAGGGCATTTTGCACGAAGACCGCACCCCTCTTACGGTGGGGCCTATTGTGAATACCCGGTGGATCTACAGCTGCGCCAAACAGATGATGGATCGGGTTATCGCCGCCTACGGCGTGCAGCACGGTCTGCGCTACACCTGCTTCCGCCCCTTTAACTGGCTCGGCAAGGGACTGGATACTTTTGAAGATGCGGCGCAAAATCAGGCCCGATCGGTAACCCAGTTTCTTCACAACATTCTCGAAAATAAGCCGATCCGGCTGGTGAACGGGGGGCACCAACGGCGAAGCTTCACCCATATTGACGACGGCATCCGGGGACTTATGGCGATTATCCGCAACGAAAACCGGGCTGCGGAGGGGCAGATTTTCAATATTGGGAACCCCAGAAACAACGCCTCCATACGAGAGCTTGCGGAGGCGGTGCGGGATGCAGTATGCGAACATCCCAAATATGCGGAGCGAGGAAAAAATGCCCTCATTGAAGTGGTGGAGGCAGAAGCCTATTACGGCAAGGGGTACGAAGATGTTCCGGATCGCATCCCCTCCATTGAGAAGGCCCGGGAACTTCTGAACTGGGCTCCTGAGATCAATTTTACCGACACCATCCGCAGTGTGGTGGCGGACTACCTGGAGGAGTAAGCAGTGGCCCGGATAGGCTTGAAGGTGGATGTGGATACGCTTCGAGGGCACGCCGAAGGGGTTCCCAGACTCTTGAAACTTCTGGAAAAACACGCCCTCCGGGGGAGTTTTTTCTTCTCTCTGGGGCCGGACAACTCCGGAAGGGCGTTGATACGTATTCTTCGGCCGGGATTTCTCCAGAAAATGCGCCGCACCGGAGCCGCCAGTACCTATGGCCTGAAGACCCTCTTCTACGGCACCCTGCTTCGGGCTCCTCATATCGCTGCGGCGGCCCCGGAGGTTATCCGGGCCACTAAAAATGCAGGGCACGAAGTGGGGCTCCACGCCTGGGATCACGTAACGTGGCAGGACTGGCTTCCCCGATTCTCTTCCAGAACTCTCAAACGCCACGTAACGCTGGGAAGAGAAGCCCTGCAAGCTCTCACGGGGGAACTTCCCGCAAGCTGCGCCGCTCCGGGGTGGCAAATCTCCGCTCCCGCCCTGGAGATGGAAGAAGAATGCCGCCTCCTCTATGCCAGCGATACCCGGGGAATCTCCCCCTTTTTTCCTATCATGGGAGGAAAAGGATTCTCGGTGCTTCAGCTTCCCACTACCCTCCCCACACTGGATGAACTGTGGGGGCAGAGGAATCTTCCTCAGGATAAGATCAATGCTCTCTACCTGGAGCAGCTTGGGAAAGCTGACTTCCAGGTACATACTATTCATGCGGAGATGGAAGGCATGGCCCATCTGGAGCTTTTCGAAGATCTTCTTCTGCGCATGATCGCAGAGGGACATGAGATCTGTGCGCTGGAAGATCTTGCAAAGGATCTGCTTGGAAAAGAGAACAAAAATCCCCGCACTCTTCCCAGGGAAGAAATTATCTTTCGAGAAATCCCCGGCCGGGGGGGAAAGGTGGCATGCCAGGGCAGCATACCAGGGGAGTAGGAAAAATCTTACAAAGATCTCTTTTTATGAAAGGAGCACATACCATGCTCTGCAAAATTACTGGCTCCGGGAAAAACAAACAAGCTCTACATCTTCTCGCCCTCCTGCTCATTTTCTTTTTTTGTCCCTCTTCCCTCTGGGGAGAAGAACCTACGAACTATGAAAACCCCGCAAACTGGTCTATTCTCTGTGACGATACTATCCACGATACGGACGTATTCTTTGTACATCCCACCACCTACGGAGGCCCTGCAAAGGGCAACTATAATGCGGATCTTCGGGATGAAGAGCTGAACGAAAAGACAGATGCAGGAACCATCATCCCCATAACCCGGGCTTTCGAAGAAAGCTGTAACGTTTTCGCTCCCCGATATCGTCAAATGAACATCGAAGTTTTAAGCATGTCTGAAGAAAAAAGACGCGAGTATCTGCGACTTCCTGTGGAAGACATCCTTCAGGCCTTTACCTATTACCTGAAAAACCTCAATGGAGGACGCCCTTTTATTCTGGCAAGCCACAGCCAGGGCTCCAATGTCTTACAGATCCTTCTCCTTTCCCATCCAGAACTGTTTCCCAAAGAACGGCTCGTGGCAGCCTACATGCCGGGCTGGACCTTTACCGAAGAGGACCTTCATACAATAGGACTGCCCCTCGGAAGGAACCCGGAAGAAATCGGCGTGGTCCTTACCTGGAACACCCTGGGGCCGGGAGGTTCCTCCCCCACCCTTTCCGAGGGAGCTCTATGTGTTAATCCTCTTTCCTGGACCACCGACTCCGGAGAATATCCCGCATATGCAAACAAGGGAGCCCGCATTCTCCTTTCCCCGGGGAATTTTTTGGAAATCCCATACTTTACTTCCGCCCGCATCAACCCCCAAGGAGGCTTGGAAATTCCCACCCCCGAACCAAAAGTTTTCGAACAACTCAACATGTCCATGGGAAAAGAGTGCTATCATCGGTACGATTACGACTTTTTCTTTTACAACATCCGGGATAATATAGCCCTGCGATGCGAGGCGTATCGCAGAGCTCAGAAAGAGGATAAAGTGATTGAAAAAACACCATAATCCATGGTAAAGAGAACAGGAGAATTCCACATGGAAACAGATAAAAAGGGGAAACTGGGGCTTGCTCTGGGAAGCGGAGCTGCTCGGGGAATGGCTCACATAGGAGTGCTCCGGGCTCTGGAGGAAGAAGGTTTAAAACCGGATATTGTGGTAGGCACCAGCATCGGTGCTCTTGTGGGGGGCATGTACGCCGCAGGAAAGCTCGAAGATTTTACGGAGATTGCTCTGGGACTTAACTGGAAAGAGACCGCCCGGTATCTTGCGGAGGTCTCCTTTCCCCGGTCAGGATTACTTGAAGGCAGCAAGATTACGGAACTTCTTACCGAGATTGTGGGCAAACAGAAGCTGGAAGATCTCCCGATTCTCTTTCGGAGTGTGACCACAGATATCCTGAGCGGTGAAGAAGTGGTGATTCAGGAAGGAGAGCTCGTGAAGGCCATCCGGGCAAGCATTGCGGTACCCGGTGTCTTTACCCCTGCTCGTTACGGAGAAGCCTTTCTGGTAGATGGGGGGATGGTAAATCCTGTACCGGTAAGCATCTGCCGGAATCTTGGAGCGGAGCGGGTTATTGCGGTGGATCTGAACCACGGCCGTATGGAAAATTCTTTTCCGGAAAACAGTTCGGAAGACTCCAAGGAGAAGGACCTTGCCGCCTCTACTCCCCAAGCCAAAAAAGATGCCAAGAGGGTTTTCGCCTGGATCGAAGAGAACACCAAGCAGTTCGACGTAAGCTTTCTCGACTCTCTCAAGGAGTGGATGGAACGGAAGCCCATGCCGAATATCTTTGATGTGCTGGGAAACTCCATACGCATCATGGAAGAACAGATTGCCAGCAATCGACTGAAGATTGATGTACCGGATCTGCTCATCCAACCCGAGGTGGGCTCCGTTCGTTTTCTGGAATTTCATCTCACCCGGGAGATGATCCAGGAGGGCTACCGATCCACAAAAGAGGCTCTCAAAGATGCTGCCTTCTGAAGTTTTTAAGAAAAAAACAGGAAAAGAAATTCTCCGGGGGTCATGACCCGCACGGAATGAGGTAAAACTTCCCTGGAAACTATCTCCTGAGGAAAATGCTTCATATTCCCTGTCACAATGGGAATACCCCCAGCTCCAAGGGCAACGGCGAGAAATTTTTCGTCCTCTGGATCCGGAAGGAAGGGGGAGTACGGAAGGGGAAAGGGAGAGACGGGCTCAAAAAAATGACGCAATCCCTTGGCGAGAGACGAAAGGTGCTCCCGAGAAAATCTAAATTTTACACGAAGGAGCACATCAAAATATTCTGCAAAAATAAGAGCATCTGCCACAGGGGAAACCTTTCCGCTCAAAATGAGATTGAGCACGGTAGCAGGTTTACCCGAGGGAGAGAGCAGGGCAGAGACAAAGACATTGGTATCCACCACCACCCGCCAAAGAGGCGAGTTCATTCTTCCCGCTCCTTTTCCTTTCGGGTTGCCTGAATTTCTGCATCAATCTCTTCCATGCTCAGGTTTTGCAACCCCCTTTCGAGAGAGCTTTTCCGGATTTTTTCCACAGCCCTCATAGCTTGGGCCTGTCGAAAACTTGCCACGATATCCTCAATATCCTCAAAATCCTCCAGGGGAAAACAAAGAGCCCTTGGTCGATTGTTCGAGGTAAGCACCCGATACTCCTCATCGCTATAAAGAACCGCGGGGTTTTTTTTAATCTCTCGAATCGCCACCATTTTCACACAGAACACCCCCAAAAAAAGCATACGAAACACCCTACATGCACGTTCCATTATAGCACATATTGCAGCTATACAATCTCGCACATGACGCACATGCAGCGTAGCCCCCCAGGTGCGAGAATGCCCGCATCTGGAGGGCTACGCTGCTACTCTGCTACTCTCCGAAACAACTCCCCCCGATGAACTCTCGAAGGATGGAGGTGTTCGGCACAAGGTCCGAAGGGATGGCAGGAACGAACCGGAGCATGGCGAGCATGCGCTGGGCCTCTCCGAAGGCGGGAGACGTCTCGGGAATCCGCCGCAGCAGAGGTTCCGCATATCCTTTGAGCACCGGCAGCTCGTAAACCAGGGCGGTGTTAAACATGGCATCCGCCCGGCACTGGTAGGGGAAAATATAGTCAAAGGCCCCCTGATTGACTCCGGGCCACTGAAGAATGGTGGTTTCCGGAGTCTTTCCCCGAGTACGGTAATCTCGTACAAGCCTGCGGAAGAAACGGTTGTCCGTGGTGCTGGTGCGATTATGCCGGTCCAAGCAGACCCCTGTAAGAGGGGAGACAAAGATGCCGAATTTCATCTCCCCGGGGACGGATTCGCTTATTTTTTCATTAAGTCCATGAATCCCCTCAATGATAACAATATCCTTCTCTCCCAGCCGAAGCCCTTGGCCTTTTTCCCGCTGCCCTGTTATAAAGTTAAATTTAGGGACTTCTACCTCCTGGCCCTCCAGCAGATTCGCAAGATGTTGGTTGATGAGAGACACATCCAAAGCTTCCAGGCACTCGAAATTATACTCTCCCTTTTCATCTCGGGGAGTATGCTCTCGGTTCACAAAATAGTTATCCAAAGGAATGGCCACGGGGTTGAACCCCATGCTCTGGAGCAGCACGCAGAGCCTTCGGGAGGTGGTGGTCTTTCCCGATGCGGAGGGTCCCGCCATGCTGATGAGCCGTACGGAGCCACGCCGGACGATCTCTTCGGCAATACGGTTGAGCCGCTGATCATGAAAGGCCTCGGAGATAAGCATGAGATCTAAAAATTTACCCTCCGCAATTTTCTCATGAAGATTCGCCATGGTGCTGACTCCCAAAATATCCAGCCAGGAGCGGAATTCTTTGAACACCGATAAAAGCTTTGGTGCGGGTTTGTAGGGAGGAAGGCTCCGAGGAAATTCTTCCGTGGGAAAACGCAGCACCATCCCCCCGTCTTGGGGAGCAAGATCGAAAACCGAGACATACCCCGAAGAGGGGGCCAAGGGAGCATAAAAAAGCCCGTAGGTGCCGTCGCAACGATAGAGTTCCACAGGATCCTGAACCGCCCAGCGAAGAAGCTTGGCCTTATCTTCGTTTTCCTGAGAAAGAAAAATCTTGACCGCCCGATCCAGGGAATGCACCTCCCGGCGGATAGGTACGTTCCGGCGGATCAGATCGGTCATAAACTTTTTTATCTCTTCCACCTGATCCGGGGTGATCTCTCCTGAAGGGGCCTCGCAAAAATAGGCCTTGCTCAGAGAGTGCCGGATATCTACATCCTTTCCCAGCACTTTCCGAGAGGCGAAGATAAGGAGCAGCGAGAGGGTTCTTCGGTAGACGTTGAGCCCCTCCCTGCTCCTGGTATCCACCAGCTCTACCTCTGCATTATCATCCAATGTCCAATGAAGAGAACGAAGATACCCGTTCACCCGCCATGCTACGATCTCATCCTTAAGAGAAAGCCCCAAAGATTCGAGAACTTCCTGACCTGTGATGGTCTCACGAAAATGCAAGGATCCCCTGTTTTTGATGTTTACACAAAAGGACATACACATCCTCCTCCATTCACCATTTTTCATATAACTTGCCGATTTTAGGGCATCAATTCTTCCGAATGCTCTTATTGTACCTTCTCCACGGTTCTTGCCAAGAGGAAAAATTTCTGTTACTTTTCCTGTGGTCCGCCCGCCAGTATACAGAAAAGTACTTCTTTCGGTTCAACCAATTATCACGCGCGGCTCCAAGCAACCACTATCCCAATTTAGCGAGACACCTAAAACCTTATACTGCAACACTCTACGGAAAGAAATTTTCCCGGGAAATAAGGGAGAAAAGGAATTGTGTGCAATTGCAAGACTTCTTGATAAGTCTTGCACAAATAGGTCGAAAATGATATAAAGTGCACTGGGTGGTCCAGATAGGAGGCGACGGGATGACCGAGAAAAAGGTACGCCAGACACGCATATACGAAAAGGTGGTGGAAGAGCTTAAGGGCCTCATCAGTTCGGGCTCTCTCCGCCCGGGAGAACCCCTTCCTCCGGAACGAAAGCTCATGGAGGAGATCGGCGTAAGCCGGAGTTCTCTTCGGGAAGCTTTTCGGGTGCTAGAACTTATGGGACTTATCGAGAGCATCCCCGGTAAGGGGCGCTTCGTTCGGAAACCCCGAAAGGAAACCGGAGCCCCGGTACGTACGGAGCAGCTTGAGGATAATGCCATTCTTGAGCTCATGGAAGCCCGAAGAGTTCTCGACCCCGCCATAGCCGCAGAAGCAGCACGCCGAGCCTTTCCATCGGATCTTACCAAACTCCGGAGACTCCTCTCCCCTCCCCCTGAAGAGGGAATGGAAGAGATTGAGTTTCGAGCCAAGACAGACTTCAACTTTCATTATGCTCTGGCGGAGGCCACAAAGAACTTTGTTTTCGTGAACATCGTGAAGATGACCTTTAATCTTATTATGGCGACCCACGAGCGCATCTACACGCTTTTGAGCGACAAAGAAGCCTACATCAACGAGCACAGAAGCATCTACGAGGCTATTCTGGATCACGATCCCGAAAAGGCCTCTCAGGCGGCACATCGGCATATTGAACGGATTTACCGAAATCTCCAGGACGCCATAGCCTTGGAGGAGTCGATTCATTAAACAGCACCCTAAAGGGTGCCTCACATTCCGAGGAGGGATTGTATTATGAAGGATCGCATCAGAGAGTGTTTGCCGGAAATCGAATGGATTAAAGATAAGGATCTCCAGGAGAAAGTGGTAGTCACCTTTGAGGATGCCCTGAAAATAGGAGGATGGGAGCCCGAAGATATGGCGAAAATCCCCTTTACTCTTCTTATCAAAGATTGTCCTGCCTCTTTCCTCACCCACACCCGGGGGGTAACGAGAATCTGCAAGGTCTCCATGGATGAATACAACGTTCTCTACAAAGATGAGGGGGGCTTCCAGCTGGACAATGACGTTCTCATCGCCGCCGCCCTGCTTCACGATGTGGGCAAGCTGGTGGAGTACGAGCGCAACGCCGAGGGCAAGGTGGTGAAGTCCAAGATGGGGAAAGATCTGCGCCATCCTTTCTCCGGCACCGCTCTCGCCATGAAAAACGGTATATCCTCGGACATCTGCCACTGCATCGCTGTGCACGCCGGAGAAGGAGACGGAAGATACCGCTCTCCCGAAGGAGTCATGGTGAACAAAGCGGACTTCATGAACTTTGAGACCATCAAGTCTTTCATGGGAATCTAGGATACTTGAGAATTTTTTCCTCACCAGCAGCACCAGCAGCAGCTGTCTATTTTATTCAGGAGGTGTCAGCATGGGCAAGACCATGATCGAAAAGATCATTCAGCGAGCATCCGGAAAGGATGCGAAGGTAGGCGACCGGGTATGGTGCAACATCGACCTTTCCACCGCCCGGGACTTCGGAGGAGCCAACTGCGTACTGCAGTTTGAGGAGATCACCGAGAAAAAAGGCAAGGTCTGGGATCCTGAAAAGGTAGCTTTTACCTTCGACCTTCAGGCTCCGGCTCATACAGAGAAGGTTTCGAACAACCAGAAGATCATCCGGGAGTTCGCCAAGAAGCAGAAAATTTCTAAGGTTTTCGACGTCAATCACGGCATCGGTCAGCACGTACTGCTGGAGAATGGCCATGTCCGCCCCGGGGACGTTATTCTCGGTACAGACAGCCACATGAACCTTCTGGGGGCAGTGGGAGCTTTCGCCACCGGGGTGGGTAACACGGATATCGTGGCCTCCTGGTTTGAAGGAACCAACTGGTTCCGGGTTCCCGAGAGCATGAAAGTTACCGTGAAGGGCTCCTTCGCCAAGGGGGTCTGTATGCGGGACTTCCTCACCTTTGTGGTGGGAGAGCTTGGAGCGGCGGGGATGTTCTTCCGCTCCACCGAATTTACCGGCCCCACCATTGAAAAGGCCAGCCTGGCTGACCGGATCACCCTCTGCTCCATGGTCACCGAGATGAGCGGCAAAGTCGGTCTTATTCTCCCCAGCGGTGACGTTCTTGAATGGCTCGCAGGCCGGGCGGGAGATGTGGTCCGAGAGCGTGTGGAGGCCATTAAACCCGATGCGGATGCGGTTTATGTAGAAGAGCTTTCCTACGACGTGAGCGATCTTGAGCCCATGGCCTCCTGTCCCGATGCACCGGATAACGTCAAGAAGGTGAAAGAGGTGGCGGGAAACCCCATCGACCAGGTACATATCGGTTCCTGCTCCAACGGACGTTACGAGGACATGAAAGCTGCCTACGATGTTCTCAAAGCCGCAGGCTTCCCCCAGGTGGCTTCTTCTTGCCGCACCATCATCACTCCCAGCACCACCGAGGTGATGAAGCAGTGCGTCAAGGAAGGATTTGTGGGAGCTTTCTTGGAGGCGGGAATCGTCTTCACCAACCCCACCTGCTCTCTCTGCACGGCGGAGCACTACGGGGCTCTCCCCCAGGGAGATGTGGGGATCTCGACCACCAACCGGAACTTCATCGGCAAGGTGGGCAAGGGGAGCCATACCTACCTTATGAGCCCCATGTCTGCCATGGCCTCGGCTATCCGTGGAGTCATCACGGATCCCCGGGATATTCTCGGTTAGGATGGAAGAAGGAGGAACAATGATGAAAGAGACAATCCTTCGCGGACGGGCCTGGGTTTTCGACGATGACGTGGATACGGATCTGATCTACCACAACAAGTATCTCGCCGAAACGGATCCCAAAGAGATGCCCCAATACTCTTTTGAATACTACCCCGGCAAGGAACACTTTGCCAAAGAAGTAAGGCCCGGGGATATCGTGGTGGCAGGACGCAACTTCGGCTGCGGCTCCTCCCGGGAGCATGCGGTGTACTGCCTGAAGTATGCGGGAGTTCCCGTGGTACTGGCGGACTCCTTCTCCCGGATCTACTACCGAAATGCCGTAAATAACGGCTATCCTGTGCTCTTCGCTCCCGGAGTGGCCAAAATGTTCAAAGACGGCGACGAGATCGAAGTGGACATGGAATCCGGAACCATCACCAACATCACCACGGGGAAATCCATGCACGGGGACGCCGTGGCGGATCTTGAAAAAGACATTATGGCCGCCGGAGGACTTATCGAGTATCTCAAGTCCAAGGCTACCAAGTAGGAGGCACACCATGGGCAAAACCTTCGCAGAAAAAGTTCTCGGCAAATTTGCCAAAAAGGACGTGGTGGCGGGAGAAGTTGTCACCGTGGAGCCCCACTTCTGCATGAGCCATGACAACGCCGCTCCCATCGCCCGGAATTTTAAAAAGATCGGGGTAAGCAAGGTCTGGGATCCAAACCATATCGTCTTTATCCTGGATCACGCAGTGCCCGCTCCTTCGGACAAGCACGCCATCAACCACTACGAAATCCGGGAGTTTGTGGAAGAGCAGGGAATTCCCAACTTCTACGATGTTACCAGTAAGGGAGGGGTCTGCCACCAGGTAATGTGCGACGAGGGCTTCGCTCTTCCGGGAATCATTATGGTGGGAAGCGACAGCCACACCTGTACCTACGGGGCCTACGGAGCCTTCTCCACCGGCATCGGCCGCACCGAGATGGCCGCCACCTGGGCCACGGGAAACATCTGGTTCAAGGTTCCGGAGAGCATGAAAATCACCGTCACAGGCACCCTTCCCAGGGGAGTAGCCTCCAAGGATCTTATTCTGAAGATCATCGGGGATATCAAGGCAGACGGGGCAGACTACATGTCCGTGGAGTTCCACGGCCCCGGCATTGAGGCCATGTCCGTGGCGGAGCGTATGACGCTCACCAACATGGGGATCGAAATGGGAGCCAAGAATGCTGTCTGTCCTCCGGATGCCAAGGTTATGGCGGCCATCGAAGGCAAGCAGAAAACCCAGGATTGGGAAGCTCTCTGGGCAGATGAAGATGCCACCTACGTTCAGGAGCTGCACTACGACCTGGGGGATCTCGTCCCCTCCGTGGCGAAACCCCACACGGTGGACAACTACGCGCCCATTGACGAAGTAAAGGGCCAGAAGATCCACCAGGCCTTCCTGGGGAGCTGCACCAATGGCCGGATCGAAGATCTTCGGGCGGCAGCAGAGATTCTCAAGGGAAAAACCGTGGTGGTACGTACCGTGGTAATCCCCGCCTCCTGGAAGGTCTACCGTCAGGCCATGAAAGAGGGGCTTCTGGATATCTTCCTTGATGCAGGCTGCGTGATCTGCAACCCCGGTTGCGGCCCCTGCATGGGAAACCATGAAGGTATTCTCGCCCCCGGAGAGGTATGCATCTCCACAGCGAACAGGAACTTCAAGGGACGCATGGGGAATAAAGAAAGCTTTATCTATCTCGCCAGCCCCCTCACCGTGGCAGCCTCGGCAATCAAAGGCGAATTTGCGGATCCCCGGGAGGTGCTGTAACTATGAAAATCACAGGAAAAGTCTGGAAGTACGGTGATGACGTTAACACCGACGTGATCTTCCCCGGCAAATACACCTACACTATCAAGGAACGTTCCGAAATGGCCAAGGTGGCTCTGGAGGACCTTGATCCGGAGTTCACCAAAAATGCCCAGCCCGGAGACATCATTGTAGGGGGCAAGAACTGGGGCTGCGGCTCCAGCCGAGAGCAGGCGGTAAGCTGCCTCAAGGAGCGCGGCATCGGCGCCATCATCGCCAAAGGGTTCGCCCGAATCTACTACCGCAACTGCCTTAACGAGGGCCTTCCCATCGTGGTAAGCCCCCAGGCGGTGGATGCTATCAATGCGGGAGAAGAGGTTACCGTAGATTTCGATGCGGGCAAGGTGATCACCTCCAAGGGCGAATTTACCTTCCCCCCCTATCCGGATTTCGTGAAGGGCCTCATTGAGGACGGCGGACTTATCCCCCACGTACGGAAATCTCTGGGCCTCGAATAGCTGGCTTACGCATATACGGCATAGAAGTTTTATCGAATACCGCAGGGGCTTTTTAAAAAGTCCCTGCACACAATAACCGAGGAGGTTCAACCCCATGGCTGAAAATCGCAACGTTATGCAGGTAAAAGAGAAGAAGGATCGCTATCAGGTATGCTACATTCCCGGAGACCATGCAGGCTTTGACGTTATGGAGGGCTGCATGATCGTTATGGATGCCCTGAATCTGCCCATCGACTGGGTTCGGGCAGATATGGGCTGGTGCATGTGGGAAGAGACCTGCGCCAAGTATCCCGAGGGTGACGAGCGGCGCAATACCGTTCCCCAGGAGACCCGGGACGCCATCGCCAACAGCGATGCCACCCTTATGGCGGCCATCACCTCCAAATCCGGCGTGAAGGGCTTCAAATCCGCCATTCTCCAGATGCGGCAGCTCTTTGACCTCTACATCAACATCCGCCCCGCCAAGCTTATGCCAGGCCTCTCCTCCCCCCTCAAGGGAGATCCCAACATCGACATGGTGCTCTTCCGGGAGAACACCGAAGACCTCTACTCCGCCGTGGAGTGGCGCCCCATTCCCAAGGAGTTCTACGACCTGCATCCCGGCATGGAGCGGTTCAAGACCAAAGGCGAGACCGCAGTCTCATGGCGGGTTTTCTCCGAAGAGGGCTGTGAGCGGATCATCCGCGCTGCCTTTGAGTACGCAAGAGCCACAGGACGCAAGAGCGTTACCAACTGCAACAAGGCCAACGTCATCCGGGCCACCGACGGCATGATGAAGGAGATCTTCTTCAAGGTCGCCAAGGACTATCCCGAAATCAAAGCCGTCGAAGAGAACGCCGATGCCACCGCCATGTGGATCATCAAAAACCCCCAGAACTACGATGTTGTGGTGGCCTCCAACGTCTTCGGTGATATTCTTTCGGACGAAGCCTCCCAGCTCATCGGCGGGCTCGGCTTCTCCCCCAGCGGTAACATCGGTAAAGATGCGGCTCTCTTCGAGCCCAGCCACGGCTCCGCACCCAAGTACGCCCATCAGTACAAACTGAATCCTTGCGGACTGCTTCTTACCGCCAAGATGATGCTGGAGTTCCTCCGCCTGGATGACAAAGCAGCTCTTCTTGAGAAGGCCATCGGTGAAGTGCTCGTAGAGGGCAAGGATCTTACCTACGACATCTTCCGCGACAAGGGCGAGAAGGATTGGGAGACCAAGGCGGTTTCTACTCTGGAGATGTCCAAGGCCATCGCCCGGAAGATCGACCCCGCTTTCGACAAGCGAGCGGACGAAGTGGCTGCCAAGGCAAAGGAAATGTGTGCCTGGGAGCATCTGAAGGGACAGGAAGCATACTAGAATCCCGTGACTAGTGATGAGTGGCTAGTGATTAGAGCGGTTTCACAAATAAT
>NPIG01000292.1_pt1 | contig 47728 bp, 41 predicted proteins | sample 8637441 | NCBI WGS metagenome assembly NPIG01 (sample SAMN07420675, study PRJNA396082) | bioreactor metagenome | isolation source: sample BR6 brine-fed electro-methanogenic bioreactor BR | place: Japan: Kochi | collected 2016-06-14
CTATAAAAGATACCGCAAGTAAACGTAAAGGGTGGAAAGAGCCAGTGTGGAAACCATGACGAGCATGCCCCGGCCGAGGAATTTCGCAAAATTGATCTTGATGCCGCTTTTTCCTGCTATGCCGACCATGACGAGGTTAGCGGAAGCTCCGACCAGAGTCCCGTTGCCGCCCAGGCAGGCACCCAGGGCCAACGACCACCAGAGTGGGCCTGTATCGAAACCCCCGATGTCGGCAATTTCCCGGACAAGCGGGATAACAGCCGCAGTGTAGGGAACGTTGTCTATGACGGCGGAGACAACCCCGGAAGCCCAGATCAAAATCATGGAAAGTATCCTGAAGTGGTCTCCTACAAGGCCGAACATTCCCTGCGCAAGCATATGGATAACGCCAAGGTGTTCGAGAGTCCCCACGAGCATGAACAATGTCGAAAAGAAGAGGATAGTCACCCAGTCGACGTGGTGCAGGACTTCTTCGACATCAACCGGGCAGAGTATAAGCCCCAGCGTCGCGCCGGCCAAAGCCACCGTGGCTGCCTCGAGGTGCAGACGCCCGTGGAGAAGAAAACCGACAAGTACCAGCGCCAGGACAAAAAGCACGCGCGCGGTCAATTTTTTGTCGGTTGGTTTTTTGGGTTCTCTGAAGTTCCACTCGCCTTCGGAGGCTTTTCGAAGATCCTTTCCATACCAAAGGTACAAAATACAAAAAAGCGCGCCCATCGAAAGCAGGACCGCCGGCCCCAGGTTGAGCAGGAATTCGTTGAAGGTGAGGCCCGCTGCCGAGCCTATGAGAAGGTTAGGCGGATCACCTATAAGCGTCGCCGTGCCGCCGATATTGGAAGCGAATATTTCGGCATATATAAACGGCAGCGGGCTTATGTCCAGCACGTCCGCCACCGCCAGAGCTATGGGGCCTATCAAAAGGATTGTCGTCACGTTGTCTATGAAAGCCGAGGTTACAGCCGTAAGGGCCGACAAAAAAACGAGAAGTAGCCAAGCGTTGCCCTTGCTGTACTTCACTGCCTCGGCGGCTACATACTCGATGATGCCGGTTTTCATTACTATTCCGACGAGAATCATCATACCGAGAAGCAGGCCTATAGTATTGAAATCTATGTAGGTAAAGATATCCTCCTGCCGCACGATATGAAAAAGTAACACAAGGGAGAAACCCAAAAAAACTGCCTTAAGACGGTGCAGGCGTTCCGTTATGATGAATCCATAAGTCAGGACAAAGATCCCGACGCCGAGCAACTGTTCCGTGGTCATTTATTTCATCTCCGGCTTCGGATTGTGGCGCCGGAAACAGATACTACTCCTTTTGCTCTTTTTTGCAAGGCTTCCTGTTTTTTTNNAAAACAAAAAACCTTTGCCCGGTGCGTCAGGAGGGAAGATGGGCGGCTATGTTCGTCAGGTGTTCCTCTATCTTTCCCTTTAGCTTGTCCATGTCTTTTTCGATGGTATCGGCGCTGTTTCGAATAGTGTTGACCTTGGTCAGAACGTCCGAGGCGTAGCGAAGCGCCCCGGTGATGTTTTCGATCTCGCTGCGGATGTAGTCCGTGTCCACAGCTTGTTCCTCCTCTTCCCGGATCCTCGAGACGATCAGCGTCCTGGCGATCCTGTAGGCGGCGTCGAAGAAAAGAAGGGGTTTGCCTTCGGCCAGAAGCTTTTCGTCGACGGTGACGATAAAGTCGTTGCCGGACCTGTAGAAGTCCTCTACCTCGGGAGGTTCCATGCCCTTGCAGAAGGCGAAAATACCGATTTCGGCCCCGCGGTTTTTCTTGGCCCTGTCAAGCTCTTCAAGGGTTTTTTTAAGCGTGTAGCCTGAGGCCTTCTTGGCCTCGAAAACTATCGCCTTGCCGGGCGCCCGGGTGGTTTCCCCCAGACGGACCACGTAGTCGCCGACCTTTTCGTATGCCACGAGCCCCCTGGAACCGGAGGTGTTTTCCGACTCGTCCTCGAGACCGCGGGCCGAGGCGGCGAGGTATTCATAAAGGGCCGTCTCAAAGTCACGTCCCTTGGCGGTGCCCCTTTCCGCCTCCTCGAGACGCCCCTTTTCCTTCTCGATAAGGCTTTTGATTTCGGCATAGTGGTCCGCCGTGGCTTTCTGGAGTTTTTCTATCTCTTCCCTGAGGGAGCGCTTGAGCCGGCTGATGGCACTGGATTCGTCGTCCAGGGAGAAAGATTCGAGTATGCGGCTGGAGCCTTCCCTGAGTATCTCTTCCACTGTCTTTTCGATGCGGTTTTGGAGCCCCTCCCGGTTGTTCGGGTCCATCTGGCGGCCGATGTAGCTGTTGGGTCCCACCTTGCCCTCCAGTATGTCGCAAAGGCGTCCCTTCTCGGCATTGAAGTAGGTCTCGAGAATCCTGGAGACACTGCCGTTTTCCCCGAAGTGACGCTCTATACACAAGGGGACCGAGCCGCTTTCGGCGCGGAAATACTGTTCCAGTCGCTCCTTCAGGTCATCCCTGAAGGAGGCGATCTTGTCGTCCATTTCCTTCTCCACCTGGCGGAACTTCTCTTCCACCACCCTGGTATCAAGAGAGGGAGAAGCGGACTGGATAGCTATTACGCCGACTTTCAGCGCGTCCAGAGCCTTTTGGGGACGTTCGTTTTCACTGAAGCGTCTGAGGTATTCGCAAACGACGGTGTCCGTAACTTCAAGCTTCAAGGTCAGCCTTTCTTTCGAAAACTCATTTTGATTCCCCTTCATGCCGGCACCTCCAAAGAAACCGAAACATCGTATTTCAGTATATCAGCACCACGGCCGGTCCCGTGAAAAACCCGATATGCCCTCTACAAAAAATGCGGCCCGAAGGGGCCGCATTTTTGACTCGCCCCTCCGGGGCGGTTTTTAATTTCAGGTACTCTCCGCCGGGGGAAGTTCCTTCAGAGGTTTTTCCAGCGGACTTCCTTCCCGGGGAATTAGCGGGAGTTTCATCTTTTTGACAAAATCTTCAAGGCGGTCCGGCGCAACAAAGGCCGACCCGTCGTTCCACTTTACATAGACCCAGTCTTCGGGAAGACCGGAAGGGCGTTTTTCCGCAATCTTCCAGCCCGTTTCTTTGTCTTTCTCCGAAAGGGCAGGACCTTCTTCTCCTGGCATGGCAGCCGTTGCGTCCGGCCAGTAGCCATCATTACCCCAGTGATAAGACCGGGTGCTGAAAGTGACCCCTGTGCCCCTGTACACCAGGCTGGTGAAAACGTCCGGTACGGTGTACCCTTCAATCTCGATGAAACCGTGTCGGGCTTCCGAGCGCGTCCCCTTGGCTGAGTAGGTTACCCAGTGGGACATGCCCTCACAAAGTACCGTCGGTTGTGCATCTTCTTCAAAAGACGGTTTTGAAGGTATCGATATCTTGCCCTCCTGGATGGCCTTTTCGAGCTCTTTTTCTATCGCGCTGAAATCTTCGCCGGCCGCGTCCGAATCGGCCGATGAGTCGAGTGCCCGTACCGTTCCCGCAAGATAAAGGGTAAAAAGCAGTAAAGTCGCCGCAACCAGAAAACATTTTCGCTTCACGTGATATCACTCCCCCTGTTTTAGAAAACCTTCCAGTTGTCTTGCCATCCGGGGATTGAGACCCTCGAGTATCTTCAATTGTTTCTCTGCCGTTTCCCTATCGTTCAAAAGAAGGGCAGCCACGCCCAGACCGTAATGGGGGTCCGCGAAATCAGGCTCCAGATTTATGGACTCCCGGAAGGCCTTTGCGGCATCCGCATACCGGTCCAGACCAACCAGCGCGAAACCGAGGCTGTTATAAGCCAGTGGGGAGGCGGGATTTATGGCCACGGCGATTTCCGCAGCCTTGAGGGCTTCCTCGTATTTCCCCATGGTTACCAACACCTGACCGAGGTTGTTCCAACCGACAAAAGACTGGGGATCCAGTTCCACAGCCCGCTTCAATGAAACTTCAGCTTCCCGGTAATTCCTGCTTCTGGTCAGGGCCGTACCGAGCTGCAGGTGCCCCGCCGCGTCGTCGGGGTTTGCTTCCACGAATTTGCGTAAAGTTTCTATCTCTTTCTCGCGGTTTCCAAGCATACCCCAAGCCAGTCCCATGTGAAATAGCGCGTCCTGCATTCCGGGGTCAATGGACAGGGCTTTTTCGAAGTCACTGATGGCCTCTTCGTAGCGTCCCAAAAGAGTCAAAGCCCGGCCCTCAAGGTAGTAGACCTGCGCAGAGCCGGTATTTTTTTCTTTCAATTCGGAAAAAACTGAAAGCGCTTCTTCAGGCTGTTTTTGAGCAAGCAGGACGTTTCCGAGATTGATTTTGGCCAGTTCATAATCGGGGTCTACTTCCAGGGCTCGCTGAAACATCTTTCCGGCTTCGTCGATGTTTCCGGTCTTCCAGTAGGCGTTTCCCAGGTTGTTGTACCCTCCTGGGAAATCGGGTTTCAGGCGGATCAGCTCCTGGTAGTGCTTAATGGCTTCCTCGTATCTTCCCAGGTTTTCAAGGACGACTCCGATGTTGAAATGGATCTCCGGCTGGTCGGGCCGAAGTTCCAGGGCCTGTGTCAAAAGGTCCAGCGCCTCCCTGAATTCCCCCGCTTTGGCCCTTTCCACTCCCTTTTCAACCAGCTCAACCGGATTTGGCTCGTCCGCCACTGCGGGTAAAATATTTACGCCACCGCTGATGAATGGAATTAATAAAACAAGGGAAATTGCAAAAACAAGGCGCAAACGCGCAACCGGCAATATTTTCTTTCTCAAAGGAGGCAGCCCCTTTCGGTATCTTTAGTGAACTGCTGGAATCACGCGATCGTGAAACGCCACGCGCAGCACCTATATTAGATTAAGGCCAGGGGATTTGCCTACGCCAAATGACGTATAGGCACAATCTCACGTTTGCCCGGCGGCCGATTTCAAAAAAACTATAAGGATAGAATACACCCGCCAGGCTCACGAACAAAATTCCGGTGCTTTTAACCGATTCGCCGGCCATTTACAGTTACAAAAACAACGTCTATTTGACCCTGCGAATCGACGCACAATATGGTATCCTCTCCACCGGAGTTAGCCAAAAACACGTGTTTTAGCGAATGCGGGGCCCGTTATTTGACAAAGTTCTGGTTGCGTTTCTTCAAACTGATTTTTGGCCTGGTTCTTTTCGGACTCGGCATAGTCATGACCATGAAAGCCAATCTCGGTTTCGCCCCATGGGATGTCTTCCACCAGGGGGTGGCGAACCTTTTCGACATTTCCATAGGAACGGCAAGCATCGCCGTCGGTTTCCTGGTTTGCGTAGCCGTTGCCCTGGCGGGGGAAAAACTAGGCCTCGGGACAATTCTTAACATGCTTTTGATCGGACTTGTCATCGACGCGACCCTGCTTCTGGACATTATTCCCACTATGGACGGCTTGTTTGAGGGCATAGCCATGATGACGGCCGGGCTTTTTGTAATATCCCTGGCGTCTTATTTTTACATCGATTCCGGCTTCGGCGCAGGACCGCGGGACAGCCTCATGGTGGTGATGGAAAGAAAGACACATCTTCCGGTAGGCCTTTGCCGTACCATTGTAGAGGGGTCGACGGTTTTCACAGGATGGCTGCTCGGAGGACCCGTCGGGCTCGGAACGGTTCTCGCCGCTTTCGGTATCGGCTTTTGCATACAGATCATTTTCTCGCTTTTTAAATTCGAAACCACGAAGGTACAGCACGAAACCCTCCAGGCGACTTTAAGACGTTTCGTGCCCTTATAAGGCTACCGCTTTCAGATGCACTGCTTTTGACATACGCCAACGATATGCGCTAGCTTGTTGCAAAAGACGAGGTTTCGGGAGGCGTGTCTTTTGAACCTTCTTTTGCCGAACCGCAAAAACCGGGAAATCGAGTTGAAAAAACCCTGCAGCGTATGGAAACTGTTGAGGGACCTTGAAATAAACCCGGAGACGGTCATCGTCATCGTCAATGGCGCCCTCGCAACACCCGATGTGATGATAAACGACTCCGACTATGTAGAAATACGCCCGGCTGTCTCCGGTGGCTGAGTCCGTACAGTGGAGGTGCCGTTAACCATGAAATGCGTTACCTGCGGTGAACCGGCCATCATAGACATTAAAAGACACAACGCGGGCTTTTGCGCGCACCACTTTATCGAACACGTCCACAGGCAGGTGGAGCGGGCCATCTCTTCTTTCCGCCTTTTTTCGGAAAACGACAGGCTTCTTGTCGCCGTTTCGGGCGGCAAGGACAGCCTGGCATTATGGGACATCCTCAACTCCTTGGGATATAACGCTGAAGGGCTTTATCTTCACCTGGGTATCGAAGGATATTCGGACAGGTCGCAGCAGAAGGCAGAAGCTTTCGCCACAAGGGAAAAACTGACTCTTCACTGCATCGACGTCCGAAAAGAAACAGGCTTCAGCATTCCGGATCTTGCACACAGAGTGCGCTTTGAACCCTGCTCCGTCTGCGGCACCGTCAAACGCTACTTCATGAACCGCTTCGCCGCAGCCCACGGCTTCGACCTTGTCCTAACGGGACACAACCTGGACGACGAGGCCGCGACCCTCTTGGGGAACCTCTTGCACTGGCAGATGGGCTACCTGGGGCGTCAGTCGCCTCTGCTTCCCCAAAAAACAGGCCTCTCAGGCAAGGCAAAACCACTGGTGCGCCTTACCGAGCGCGAAACGGCGGCCTATACCGTTGTGCGGGGGATCGACTACATAATAGAGGACTGCCCCCTGTCGAAGGGAGCCACGTCGATAGGCTACAAGGAAGCCCTCAACATGCTGGAAAACCTTTCGCCGGGGACGAAACACCATTTTCTCCTCGGGTTTTTAAAACGCGGGAAAGCTCTCTTTCCAGGCGATACTCCGCAGCTTTCGCCCTGCAAAAACTGCGGACAGGGAACAACCGGGGAAATTTGCTCCTTTTGCAGGATTATCGAAAAGGCGGCAAGAAATGACTCGGACTGAAATACTTGCTGTTTTACGGCCATTTCAGCTTAAGGGGTTTCAGCCACCATCTCCGCCAGGTCCCTTGCGTTTTCGACGGCTCTGGCGTCGGCGTCGTTGTTGAAATATGCGTAAACGTCCACACCCCTTTCGCTCAGGTCTTTAATACGCTTTACCCAGGGTTTGAGCTCCTCCCTGGTATAAGACCACTGGTATGGACTGTCACCGAGACCATGGAAACGAAAATATGAGAAATCGGCCGTCAAGGGCGCGTAACAGGGTAGACCCTTGCGGCTTACTCCTGTAAAGGCTATCCGGTATCGCGAGAGGATTTCGGCCGTTTCATCCAGGTTTTCCCACCATGATGGATGCCGGAACTCGACAGCCTGTCGCCTGTGGCCGGGCAGTAGCCTGCAGAAGTTGTCCAAAAGCGAGGGGTCGTTTTCGAGCGAAGGAGGAAGCTGCCAGAGGATGCAGCAAAGCTGGGGCAAAAGTGCCATGCGCCGGAGAAACCGTTTCGTCTCTTCACTACAGTTTTCAAGACGTTTGTAGTGGGTTATCCTCCTCGAACCTTTTGCGGTGAAAACGAACCCGGGAGGGACCCTCTTCGCCCAGGAGAGTATTATTTTTTCGTTTGGAAGGCGGTAGAAGGACATGTTGATCTCAGTCGTCGGGAAATACTTTGCGTAATGTGGGAGCCACTCAATCGATTTAAGGCCCTCGGGGTAGTAGATACCCTTCCATGAATCGTAGGACCACCCGCTGCAGCCGACCAGGCATCGCCCGGTGCCAGCCGGGTTTGGCCAGGGGTTTCTGAGGCGCTCCCTGGCCCATTGGTCGGTTTCGTCTTCCCTGTTTTTTATGGCATCCTGCCAGTCCTGCCTTGTGCGGATCCCGGGAAGGACCCTTTGCCTTTCGTGTCCGAGTTCCCGGTGGGCTATCTCATGCAGCAGAAGGAACCTGAAAAGTTCCGGCGGCTCGATGTCCCTGTTACCCCATCGGCGGTAATATTCCTCCGGATCAAAGCCTTCGAGCATCTCCACCCATGCATCGCCGTCGGAACTTATGGTTATACGGGCGAACATGTCTGCCCCGAGGCTTTTTCTGAAACAAAGCCTGACCGACCATGCCGAAGCCAGTTCCTGAAGCCACGTTCGTTCCGCTTCACCTGCAAATACCATATTTCCCGCCATATCTTCCGACATCGCCTTCTTACACACACGGACGCAAGTCCGTGTCAGCTCTTTCTGTTTTTGGTTCTATCGTTTTTGCCCCAAACCAGTTTGCCGCATTAAGATGTTTTTTCTCGGCCTGCAGACCGGAAAACCCAATTTAACAACGCTACATCTAATCTGCAGGACGACGGCCCGGTCTGCAGAAAACTAAAAACTGATTTCACAACGCTTGGTTTACCCTACAGAGCGACGTACTTAAGCGCGAGCCACACGCAAGGCGGGTCGACAGATGTCCAGGCTACACGATGCGGTACGTGGGCCGGTATAAAGACCCAATCCCCGCGGAAAAGACGAATTTTCCCGCCGTCCGCATATTCGATAACGGCTTCCCCGCGGAGCAGAACTACCCATTCGTCCTCCTCCTGATCGTACCACTCGCCAGGCGGCGTAACGTCGCCCCGCGAGAGAATCCGCTCCAGGCGTACCCCGGGCGCTTTCAACAGGTTTTCAAAAAACTCCCCTTCGGGAAGGTTCTCGGGAAATTCAAAGAGATTTCCGCGGGGCATCTCCCGCCGCATAATCAGCCTCCGTTTTTATAGAATTTACGTTTGCGTTTGGCCTCATAGAGTCTCAAGTCGGCCACCCTTATGAGAGATTCCGCGTCTGTGCCGTCACAGGGACAGCTAGCCGTTCCGAAATCGGCTGAAATACTTACTTTTTTCTCACCCCAGGTTTTGCAGGCCATTTCTTTTTCTATTCGTTCCATAATCGTCATGACCTCTGCATTTCCTGCCTCCGGCAAAAGGGCTATGAATTCGTCCCCACCGTACCGGAAGAAAGAATCTGATTCTCTCATGCTGCGCGACAGGTAGTCAGAGATCTCGACGAGCACCCTGTCCCCTTCCGGGTGTCCGTACTTGTCGTTGACGTCCTTGAAGTCGGCCAGGTCGATCATAACGATGGAAAAACCGGTTTTGTACCGCCTGGTGCGGTCAAGTTCCTCATTCAGCTTTTCATAAAGAAAACGTCGGTTCCAAAGACCGGTAAGTTCATCTTTGAGCGACTTGGCCATTGTCTGGTCGAGAAGCTCCAGGTGCGCCCACAACACCCCTAAATGCCTCGCCAGTATGGTAAGGCACTTAATGTCTTCTTCGCTGAAAGCTCCGGTTCTATGGCTTTCTGCACAAAGCACGCCAAAGAGACGCTCGCCGAAAAGAATGGGGACATCCACTTCAGACAAGGTTCTTTCATCCAGACAGACATATTGTTCGGACCGGCTTACGTCCGGCGCATATACTATCGACCTGGTACGCACGGCTTGTCCGACAAGACCGCCTCCCCCTTGCCTGAGCATTTTGTTTCGATCATCCAGAAAACCCGGCTTAACGGCTTCGGGGCGGCTCGAGGCGATTATCCTTGTCCAGCCTTTTCTCTCATCTACTACGGCAGCAATTTCAACAAGAGAGTATTTCGTCTTCTCTCGAAGGTAAAGGGCCACCCTGCTGCAGAGCGAAACCATGTCCGTTTCAGACGCCGCTGTAGTGACTATCTCATGGAGGGCCTCTCTCAGCTCGAGGCCGCGCTCCAGCCTTCTGAAATACTCAATGTTGTCCAGAACCACGGCCAAATGGCTGCAGAGGATTGAGGCCACCTGCAGATCTTCCTTGCGGAAGGCATCTTTATGATATTCGTCAATTACCAGGACGCCCCAGAGGGTTTCGCCATATTTTACGGGAACCGCCATTTCGGATCGGGTTTGCTTGTCGTCGAGGAAGTAATCCGGATCTTGCGTTACGTCATTGCTCAAAGCGGGCATGCCCGTTCTCAGGGCTCTTCCCGTGAGTCCTTTTTCTTCTCCGAGCAGTTCGTCTATAACCTCGGCGGAAACAGCCTTTCCACGGCATGCAGCAAGTGAAACAGGACTCGATGGTTCATCCCGCAGGAAAAGGTAAACCTTGTCATATCCGAGATTCGTATATATGGAACGCACGAAGTTTTCGAAGAGCTTGTCCCGGTCCTTGCAGGAAAAAAGTTCCAGGGAAACATCCAACAGGAGTTTGTTCTGCCTGTTTCGTTCTGAAAGAGTCTTGAGATTGGCGGAAAGGCGTTCTTCCATTTTCCTTTGATTTATGGCCGTCCCAAGTATGGAAGCGATTAACCTACAAAAAAGAGCGTCTTCCTCGCTGAAATCCCCGGGGTTTGATGACTCTACCACCAAAAGACCCCACCGGGTTTTACCGGAAAGAATCGGAACGACAAGAGCACGAAGCGCTTGGGGCATCCCCTGCTCGTAGCCTCGCGCGCAAGGCAATTCAACGGTGCGCACCACCCCTTTGTCCAATGTCCTCCATAGAAAACTGCCGCTTTTTGGAAGTCTGAAAGAACCCGGCGGGTGTTTCGAGTAGGCTACGGCATCCAGACGATCGCACCTCGCATCGAGAAGGTGGACGGAAGCCGCAACATGATCCTTGGAGGCTGTAAGAATATCAACCGCCTCTTGGCATGCATAGGGAATGGAACGGACTTTTTCTATCCTGTTTATTAGTTCGAGCAATTCTGCTTCCCTCATGAAAGGACCTCCAGGAAGCGCTTCGCGAAGCGGCGGTCTATGCTTTGATTCTATCATTTCTTGGCATCGCCGTGTTTTCGCTTTGTCATTATCCCTATATCCTGAATCAGGGCTTTACACGCGCGCCTTTCATATACGCAGGCAGGCTGCAAAAATGTTATATTAAGCACAGGCAATGATGTCGTAAAAAAACTCCGTCAAGACAAGCTGGAGATAATCGATTTTGCGAAAAGGGTGACGAGATGACTTCCATTACCGTTTTCGGCGCGGGTAGCTGGGGTACTGCTTTGGCGGACCACCTCTCGCGTGCCGGATATAATGTAGTGCTTTGGTGCCGCAGGGCCGAACAGGCCAGGGCCATAAACACCACTGGGCACAATCCAGACTACCTGGCGGACATTGACCTCTTTCCCGGCCTTACCGCTACTTCCGAATTAAAGGAAGCGATCGACCTCGGCGAACGTTTCGTCATGGCCGTTCCGACCCAAAACGTACGGTCTTTCCTGTTGACTGCAAAAGGCGCACTACCCGCCCGGTTTTCCCTCTGCAATGTAGCCAAGGGGATGGAGATTTCGACGGGTCGCAGAATAAGCGAAATCGTGGAGGAAATATTGCCCGAAGTCAGGTACACCGTTCTCTCGGGCCCCAGCCACGCCGAAGAGGTAGCCCGCAAGAAGCCCACTGCAGTCGTGGCCGCTTCGAAATGGCCGGAGGAAGCGCAAGCATGGCAGAAAATTTTTACGGCCGGGTATTTCAGGGTGTACACCAGCAATGATGTTACAGGCGTGGAAACAGGGGGTGCCGTCAAAAACGTCATCGCCATCGCTGCCGGCATAGCCGCGGCAACAGGGCTCGGGGACAACGCATTGGCGGCTTTAGTCAGTCGAGGCCTCGCCGAGGTCATGCGTTTCGGGGCGAAAACCGGGGCCCACCCGCTTACTTTGGCCGGGCTGGCTGGAATCGGGGACCTCATGGTGACTTGCTACAGCGACCTTTCACGGAACTACCGGCTGGGAAAAGCCGTGGGACTGGGTGCAAAACCAGAGCAAGCCCTCAGGGAGCTGGGGCAGGTAGCAGAGGGGTATTACACCGTCTCTGCCCTGGTGAGTCAAGCCCGAAAGCTTGGTGTGGAACTCCCCATCACGGAAGCGGTTTACCGTATCCTGTATGAGGGAATCCCCCCTGCCCAGGCAGTGGACGAACTCTTTTCCCGTGAGCTCAAACCGGAGGTTTCCCCGGAAATTTACTGGGCACCAAATCAAGAAGAATAACGGAACCCTCCACAGGGATGGCCCGTCGCTTCAGGACCTCAGAACCTCGAGGCTGTCTTTCGTCGCCATGGGCGACTTGTGGCAATGTACCAGCTTCCAGTCCGGCTCTTCGTCGCTTCCGAAATTGTGAAAAACGCGAGTTTCGTTGTGGCTTTTATGAATCACCTTGTCTGGAAGTACGGCGCGAACCATGAAAGTGTAGGTCACTATGGCTGTCTTGTCGTAGACCTGCACCCTGGGCTGCAGAATTTCGTGCTCGAAAACGCGTTCCGGCTCCTCCAGGGGATCGGGGCTTCCACCAAGAACCTCGCGGTGAACGCCAAGTTCTCGCATATGGAAGTCCAGCCCGTCTATCCGGAAGGGGTATATATACCATTCGAAAAAAGAGCAATCAGGCGCTACCGTTTTGCGATAGGTCGCTATGTCGCTGTCCCAGACGCTTTGAAGCTGCCTGCGGAGAAGTTCGAGGATATCCTGTTCCTTATCGACATCGCCGGTATTCGACTTTGAAGACACTGGCAACACCTCCTTTTCACTTGCCGGCAGAGGTATTATATCTTATAAGAAGGATGATGGATGCTCGCGGCACTGGTGTTGTTTCCTGGATTTTTATGCGCTACAATGTGTTTTGCGTTGCAATTTGAAAGCATTCATGACATTCTTGCCAAGGAGGGACCAAAATGGCGAAAGCAGTGGTCGACAAGGATACGTGTGTAGGTTGCGAGGCTTGTGTAGGGACGTGCCCCGTTTCCGCTATCAGCATGGTTGACGGCAAGGCCGAGGTGGATGCCGATACCTGCGTCGAATGCGGCGCCTGTGTGGCAGTCTGCCCCGTCAGCGCCATCTCCCAATAGTTGGACGGTTTTTCTTAAAAAAGGCCGGTTCTTTCGAACCGGCCTTTTTTTACTCCATCTTTCCACCCCGTGTACCAAAACATCCACACCTCACCCTTTCGCACTAATGCATACGGGACAACAAGGAAGACCTGAAAAGGTCTCAAGGTGCTATAGTGAAACTGGAGGATAAAAATGTCTTATCCAGCTATCACCATGGCATTGACAATAATGAGAAGGCTTTCCTGTTCGGGTTTTGCCTCCTACATCGTCGGAGGCACCGTTCGGGATCTTTTGTTGTGCCGGGTTCCAGGCGATGTAGATATTGCCACTTCGGCCCTTTTGGAAGATATCTGCAGCGTTTGGCCTGAGGCAAGGATAGTGGGAAAGCCGGGCAAAAGATCAGCCATCCTTCCCACAAGCGAAGGCACCTTGGACCTGGTTTCCTATTCGGGGAAAAGCCTTTCCGAGGAACTCCGCAGAAGGGATTTCACCATCAACGCCATGGCCCTGTCGGAAACGGGAGAGATAGAAGACCCGTGGGGCGGCAAACACGACCTTGCCGAGAGGTTGATTCGCGGTACCGCAAATCCCGGGGACCGTCTCGCCGAAGACCCGGTCAGGGCGGTACGGGCGGCACGGTTTGCCGCAATGGAGCCTGCTTTCAGCATCGACAAGGAAACGGCATCAAGGTGCAGGGAATCTGCCCCGAAAGTGGAGCAGGCCGCTCCAGAGAGAATCGGGCGAGAAGTTTTAAAGTCCCTGGAAGAAAGACCGTCGCGATTTCTTGAGGAGCTTGAAAAGCTGGGCCTTCTGAAGGCTACCCTTCCCTTCCTCAAAATTTCAGACACTGTTTGCGGGAACGCGTCTTCCGCCCACTGGGATGAACGCTTTTTATCCACCATCAAACGGTGCAAAATAATGGAAGAGACAACCCCGGATATAACGCTCAGGGCGGCGGCGCTTTTTCACGAAATCGACGGCATAAAACAAGTAGAGAACACTAACGGACACAACTCCGCCATAGATGAAGCCTTCTCCGGCGCGAAAAGGGCCGGTGAAATCATGACCGGGTGGGCCTGGCCAAGGTCTGTTGCAAAGGAAGTCGTACGGCTCGTCCGGTGGCGCGGCCTTTTAAGTGAAGGATCCGAACCGAAGGAATTACGTCGACTGATGGTCTTAAACGGGACAAGGTGGATGGACTGCCTGTTTTTGCTCTCAAAAGCCGACATCATGGCGCTGTCGACGGATTTTTCCCCCTGGCTTGAAAACCGCCGGATTGTTCTCGAAAGCACTTTTCGACTGACGGGGACAAAACCGCCGCTTGATGGCGAGGATGTAATGAAAATCCTCGACATCAAGGAAGGTCCAAAAGTCGGAGAAGCCCTTTCTGCTCTTTCCGAGGAAATGGCCGAAAAAGGGACTTTGGACGCCGAGTCCGCCGCGGAATGGCTCAGGAAACGCTTTTCCAGGAATGGCACGACGCAGGAAAAAGATGCCCAGTACATGGAAAATGGGGAAATTTTATAGTATGCTAAAAAGCAAAACAGCGTGCGACCAGAAGCGGAGGTCCGTAAGATGAACGAAGTCACTCTTGACCAGACCGAGGGGCCTTTCGTAGACAGGCAAAAGATAAGGAAAACCAGCAATTGTCTGGTTATGGCGGCCTGGTTCGGGGCGATGTTTCTCACCGACACGATTTTCGGTTTTCCACTTTTAAGGACTATCGACGGATTGCTCGCAGTGCTTCACCTTGCGGCTGTCCCTCTTGTATTGATTCCCATGTCGGAACGGATGAAAAGAAACCTCGGCATGGTAGTGATCCTGGATCTACTTTTGATCACTTCCATACCGCTTCTGGAATCCCGTTTCGCCATACCCCTGCCGTTTTTGCTTTTGAGGCATGTTATTTCCCTTCTTTTCGCCATCCTGGTGGGTCCGTACTTCATCAGGCCAAAGAGCTTCTCTTTCTTTTTGATACTCCTTTATAACGCCATATGCTTCTACATACCCATGTTGAGGAGCGGGACCGTGGAAATGATTCTGGCTTACGTGATAATCATCTATTCCTTTTCGCTGCTTTTTTCCTATTTCTTTCTGGATATCCTCAGGATGCACGTGACCCAGATTTCGCTTCTGATCAAGGCCCACAAACAGGCGGAACAGATGGCCACAAAGGATGCGTTGACGGGAGCGTATAACAGGGGCTACTTCGACAATTTCCTTAAGTCCCTGGTCGAAAACGATGCCGAAAAGGTTCTGCTTTTCTTGTCTTTGGACAAATACAAGGACGTGGTGGAAAACCACGGATATCTGGTGGCCGACGCCTTCCTCAAAAAAACGGCCGAGATGCTCAAGAAAAAAATCCGGTCCGAAGACATGCTGGCGCGGTATGGCGGCGAGGAATTCGTGGTGGTTTTGGACAACCCTAGCCTGGATTTGGGCAAAACAGTAGCCAGACGCATCATCTCCGGCATGAAAGACGTCATGCCAGAATACACCAAAGTCTCTGTAGGCATCACGAAGATAATTCCAGGAATAACCTACCAGGCTGTCATGGTAAACGCCGATACCGCCCTGTACAGGGCGAAAAAGTCGGACGGTACAGCTTTGGTGGACCCGGACAACCCGCACGCCGAGCCTCTCCATTGGGAAGAAGAAACACAAACGTGATGGAATTTTAACGGCACGGTTGCTCAAGAATCATCCCTGACACCGTTCCGTTTAAAGTGACGGGTGAAAAAAACGCCATATTTTCTTTATTGCCGCCCCTGCGGCCCTGAAAAGTATTCACAAGACCCATCACTCCTCGACAATATAATTTATATATGTATAATCCGTAATCCACGCCGTAAACGCAAGCTCAAAGAAGGAGGTAATTTTTAATGGAAAACAAACAGACAGCGCTTGAAACCATCTTGTCGCGCAGGAGTATAAGGTCATACACGGACCGAAAGCTGAACGAGGCCGTTTACGAACACCTTCTGAAGGCGGCCATGGCCGCGCCTTCAGCGCACAACCAACAGCCCTGGGAGTTCGTAGTGATCGACGACAGAAAGCTGCTCGACGCAATCCCGGAATTTCACCCCTATTCCAAGATGCTAATGCAAGCCCCGGCAGCCATAGTTGTCTGCGCCCGGTCTAATGGTTTGAAGTCAGATGAGTTCTGGCCCCAGGATTGCGCAGCTGCCACGGAGAACATCCTTTTGGCCGCCACCGCCCTCGGACTTGGGTCCGTCTGGCTTGGTGTGTATCCAAAGGAACCCCTGATTAAAGGGCTCCGAGCCCTGCTCGGGCTGCCCGATGACATCGTTCCCTTTTCGATAGTCTCGCTGGGATATCCGGCGGAAGCAAAAAAACCTTCCGACAGGTACGATACGGCAAGGGTCCACAAAAACGGCTGGTAAGCAAGTCCTCAAACCGGCGGCCCAGGCGGGGTAAAAATGCGAGGAGAAAAGGACGGGACTCCCCCGGCCGTTTCGGGAGGGGGAGTCCTCAAGGACAGTAATTTCCGTATAGTGCTCGGCGTGACTCTCATGTCCGTTTTGGGCATCGCCAGCGTCACGCCGGCTTTCCCCGACATCTCCCGGGAACTGGGGCTTTCCGCCGCCCGTACGGCTTTACTTGTGTCGGTTTTTACGATCCCGGGCTTTCTTTTAACCCCTTTTTTGGGCATTCTCGCCGACAGATTCGGCAGGAAGAAGGTTTTGGTCCCCTGTCTCTTTCTTTTCGGCCTGGCCGGGGGAGCATGCGCTTTCGCGTCGGATTTTACGATGCTTCTGGCACTCCGGTTCTTGCAGGGAACAGGAGCATCGGCACTAAATTCGCTTAACGCCACCCTTATAGGCGACTTCTTTTCCGGAAAGGAACGTTCCGAGGCCATGGGCTACAACTCGAGTGTCATCGGGTTGGGGGCGGCAAGCTATCCGGCATTGGGAGGTATACTGGCGACCTTCGGCTGGAGGTACCCCTTTGCCCTGGCCTTTTCGGGCGTTTTCGTGGGCCTGTGGGCCTTGTTCCGGCTCGAGGAAGTTTATAAGCCGCAAGAACACGCAGGATGGGGCTTCGATACCACCAGGCTGCGTTCAGCAGTATTTCACAAGACGACGCTGCTTCTTTTTTGCACCAGCGTGATGACCTTCGTCATTTTCTACGGAGCCTTCCTTACGTATCTCCCCTTTTTCCTGTCGGGCAGGTACGGCGCGACACCCCTCCATGTAGGCATGGTCTCTGCCGCAATGTCCTTTTCAAACGCGGTGACTGCATCAAGGACCCGTTTTTTGGCCGAACGGTTTTCGGAGCGGTGCCGCCTGGTAACGGCCTTTTTTATATATGCCCTGGCCCTGATCTTGATCCTGCTCGCACCAGGCTGCTGCAGCACCGCGCTACCGGCCGTTTTCTTCGGCATCGCGCAGGGACTCAACATGCCTACATTGATGACTATGCTTGCCACACTGGCTCCCGAGGAAAACCGCGCGGTCTTTTTGTCCCTCAACAGCATGTCGCTGAGGTTGGGACAAACCCTGGGGCCGGTGCTAATGGGCATCATTTACTCTATTTCCGGTATCGAGACGGTCTTTTTGTCTGGAGCGGTCATGTCGCTGTTGATGGCTATAGTGCTCTTTTCGCTGCTGGGCAAGGTGGACGTAGCCGCCTGAAATAAGACTATTCGGCTATCACCGCGACAAATACGAGCGGTTCCGCTCCTGTATTCATCAGCGAGTGCCGATGCCCGTTCAATGTGACCATAATGTCGCCCGGGCCTACCTCGTGACTCTTTTCGTCATCGGTAAAATCCCCACGCCCGGAAAGGACTATGTAGACTTCCTCGTCCCCCTTGTGCTCGTGTTCACCTACTGATGCGCCCGGGTCAAGCTCTATCCTTGCCACCATCTTCAGCCGGCTGCCTGCAGGTTTTTCCTCCGGAGCCATGCATGAATAAAACATGGCCCCACCCTGACCATTTTGGATGTGTTCCCTTCTTGTGCCTTTCATTTCCTGAAGTTTGAAAAACATGTCTGACCCTCCTGTTTTTTTATGTCTTTCCACCCTGTCTTTCAAGACGGGACGGTTTCTTTTTTGCCCACTCCAACAGTTTGTCCACATCCCAGGTATTGACGATGCGTTCAGGCGGTATCCATGCCCTTTTAGCCAGGGATACCCCGAAGTGCATGTACTCCAACTGTTCCGTGGAGTGGGCATCGGTGCTGATGGCGAAAAATGCGCCGAGTTCAAGCGCTCTTGACGCCAGGGTATCGGGAAGGTCCAGTCGATAGGGGTTGGCGTTTATCTCCAGTATGGTGCCGGTCCGGACAGCCTCGGCCAATACCTTCTCCCAGTCGGGCGAAGCGCCTTCCCTTTCACCGATAAGCCTGCCCACCGGGTGCGCCAATATGTGCACATTGGGGTCGGCAAGGGCCTTTAGATAGCGACGGGTGATCTTCTCCCTGTCCTGCCTGAGGGAAGAATGCACCGCCGCCACCACGAGGTCAAGTTCGCCCAGGACCTCTCCGGGGAGGTCCAGCGATCCGTCGGCCATTATTTCGGTCTCGATTCCCTTGAGGAGGCGAATACCATGGCCCGAGGCGTTCCAGTGATCTATGCGTCTTGACTGGTCGCGAATGCGCTCAGGAGAAAGTCCCCGAACCACGCCGAGGCCGCTGCTGTGATCCGTCAAAAGAAGCCAAAAGAGGCCCAATTCCTCTGCGGCTTCGGCCATCTCCTCCAGGGCGCACGTGCCGTCGCTTTCGTCGGTGTGGCACTGCAGGTCTCCGGCGATATCCTTGAGTTCCACGCAGGGAGGCAACCTGCCTTCAAGGGCCGCCTCGATCTCGCCCCGGTCCTCCCTCATTTCGGGAGGAATCCATGGCAGACCCAGCTTCGCGTATACTTCCTCCTCGTCGGCGCACAAGATTTCCTCGCCCGTAGAAATCCGTTTCAGGGCGTACTCGCTCAGGGAAAACCCGAGCTTTCTCGCCCTTTCCCTGAGGCGCACGTTATGCTGTTGACTGCCTGTAAAGTATTGTATGGCAGTGCCCCATCGCGTTTCTTCCACCACCCTGAGGTCCGCCTGGATACCGGTGCGAAGCCTTACGCTGGTTTTTGTTTCCCCCCGAAGCAGCACCGATTCGACATTTTGCATACGGCAAAAACGGTCCAGGACTTCCTCCGGAGCCCTGGATGCACACAAAAAGTCGAGGTCTCCTATGGTTTCTTTCATGCGTCGAAGCGACCCGCCGGCTTCAACCCTGGTTTTGGGAATCGAACCAAGAATTTCCAGTATGTCTCTTGAAAGATCCCAAGCTACAGCAAGCGGCGTCCGACCAGAGCTTTTTCTCGCCCTGAGGGCCCCGATTCCCGCAAGGATCTTTGCCTCCGTCTTGGCTCCAAACCCATCGAGTGTTTTGAGCCTGCCGGTTCTGGCAGCCTCTTCAAGGCCGTCAAGGTCCCTTATCCCCAATTTCTCCCAGATAGCCCTTACCCGTTTAGGTCCCAGGTCGGGCACCTCCAGCATATCGAGCAACCCTGAAGGGACATTTTCGGCAAGTTCTTCGTAATAACCGAGGCGACCGGTTTTGACAAGCTCGGTTATCTTCTCTGAAATCGCTTTTCCGACCCCCTCGATGGAATCCAAAGAGCCTTCCTCGACCATGGCTGAAAGGTCTCGCCCCAGAGATCGTATATTTTCGGCCGCCCGCCTGTAGGCGTTTATCTTGAAGCTGTTTTCGCCGAGTATCTCGAGCATGTCGGCAATATCTTCGAAAAGGCTCGCTATTTCGGCGTTGTCCATACCATTCGCCACGGTTCTCTCCCCCTTCCGGGAGAATTTCTTTTTTCAGTATCCTTCAAAACCCGAAAAGAGAAAAGACCTCGCGCCGGTCCACGCTCCAGCAAGGCTATGCTATTATGTTAAAAATCCTCATCGAAGGACATAAAGAGGGGGATGCCCGTGAAAAGAAAACTCGCGCTCATTCTTGCGCTGTTTGCAGCCTTTTTAGCGACGCCGTCTTTTTGCTCGCCCGCCGTTTTCGACCCCGACTCCATCAGCGGGCCTCGAATAAAGGAACTGTACATGGTAATACACCGCGACCCGGATTCGCAGATTCTGGCCCTGGAGCGGGGAAAGCTCGACGTGCTGGGCGATATAACCCGACCCGTTGACGTCACGCGACTGGCCGGAAACGACGAAATCGACCTGTCCGTCGCGCAGGGGTTTCATATCTTTTTCATGGGTTTCAACCTCCGGAAAGAACCATGGAACAACCTGGCTCTCAGAAAAGCCGTCGCCCACGCCATCCCCAGGCAACAGATAGTGAGGGATCTTTTTTCGGGGTACAGCACTCCCATATCCGCCTTTTTGCCGCCTGCATCACCCTACTTTGAACCCAATGTCCCCTCCTACCCCTATGACCCGGAGGCAGCCCGAAGCATCCTCGAGGAAGCGGGCTGGAGTTGGGATCCCGCGGGGCACCTGGTACCCCCTGGTTCCGACACGGCCCTTGGCTCTTTCAAGATCCTGGGCCCTACCGCCCAGGCGGCGCCTACTACCGTGGAACTGGCCCGCAGGATAGCCGATGCCCTTGGCAAGATCGGCCTTAGGGTAGAACTGGAACCCCTGGATTTTTCTGTCATGATACGGCGGCTCGACGTTCACGACTTCGACCTTTTCGTCATGGCCTGGAGTCTGAGCAGGGATCCGGACAACCTGTTCGCCTTCTTCCACTCCTCCATGGACGTCGAGGGCGGTTACAACATACAGGGACTGCATGATCCCGAAGTGGACGAAGTAACGGAAAGGCTCCGCTGGGCTCCCGACAGAAAAACCGCAGAGGAGGCTGTCGGGAAGGCTCAACGCCTTCTTTCGGAGAAACTCCCCTGGGTCCCCATATATTCGCGATACATGATCACCGCCGTGAGAAAGGACTGGAAAGGGTTGGTCTCTTCCGAGGTAACCACAGCGGATAACCTGTGGACGCTCCTTTCGATGGAACCCGTTTCCGGGAAGATACGCCCCGTGTTCTGGGCCCTTTCGGACGAACCCAGGTCGCTTAACCCCTTAAGCTCCAGTTCGGCCTACGACTGGCAGGTACTTGGGCTCATCTATGACGGTTTGATCGCCGTGGATCCTTACACCATGGAGGACATCCCCTGGCTGGCCACCGACTGGAAGATTGAAACCGCAGAAAGCGGAGAAGGACCGAAAACGCGCCTTGTCTTCACGCTCCGGAAGAACGTCACGTGGCACGACGGAAGTCCCTTCACCGCCGAGGATGTCAAAAGCACGCTGCTTTTTTTGAAAGAAAACAACATCCCGCGGTACTACGACTCGGTACGGGACATCGAGTCGGTGGAAACGCCAGACGATTTTACAGTCATAGTAACCATGGAAAAAACGAGTTACTGGTACCTTCACAACATCGGCGGTACACCCATTTTGCCAGCCCACATACTTAAACTCGCGGAAGACTGGAAGAGCTGGCAACCCATGCGAACCCCCCACCCCGAAAAACAGGGGCTTACGATGCTCGTGGGGACAGGGCCTTTCGTATTCAACGAATATCGGCCCGGAGAGTACGTGAAGCTTTCGCGGTATGAAGGGTTCTGGAAGCTCCGGGAGGAAAACCGTTGAAGTCCTACTGGCTTAAGCGCGTCCTCGGCGCTCTTATAGTTCTTGTGGTAGTCCTGTTTCTAAATTTCTTCCTCTTCCGGTTGATGCCCGGGGACGTGGTCAGCACGATTATCGACCCGCGCTTCTCGCCGGAGGCAAAGGCCGAGCTTCGCAAACAGTTCGGCCTGGACTCGCCTCTTTACGAACAATTTTTTCGTTATGCCAGGGCCATGGTCACTTTCGATTTCGGACTTTCCTTTCTCTCCCAAAGGCCTGTCTGGGAGGAGTTGCGTTCCCGTCTTCCCAACACTATTTTTCTTCTCGGGTCGGCCTTTTTGCTTTCGGCACTTTTGGGCACGTGGCTCGGCATCCAGGCTGCCAGGCGCAGGGGGAGCCTTCTTGAAAAAATCGTTCTCCTGGCCGGGTCCGTCTCGTTTTCCTTTCCTTCCTTTTTCGTGCAACTCGTTCTGCTTCTGGCTTTCGGGTGGGCTTTGCCGCTTTTCCCACTGCGAGGAAGCGTTTCCATACCACCTCCGGAGGGGTTTGCGGCGGCTTTTTTGGACTATATATGGCATATGACCTTGCCCGTTTTTTCCCTGGTGCTTTTGGGTTTCGGCTCCTGGGCCATTTACGTCAGAAACCTCATGGTCAGGACCCTGGGGTCCGATTACATTCTCCTTGCCCGCGCGAAGGGACTGCCTGAAAGGCGCGTTCTCTGGGGACACGCCTTTCGCACTACCCTGCCGCCTATCGTTACGATTTTTCTTTTGGCCCTGCCGGGCGTTATTTCCGGTGCCGTAATAACGGAAAGGGTCTTTTCGCTCCACGGCGTGGGCACCTTTTTGCTTGAGGCCATCCTCGGGCACGACTATCCCGCCGCCGGGGCGGCTTTCTTCCTGCTTGCCCTGGTTACCATATTTTGCAACCTGGCCGCCGACGTGATTTACGGCCTCGTCGACCCACGCATCCGGGTGGGAAGGAGCATGGAAGAATGAGTCTTCTGAGGCGCTGGAGCATTTGGGCCCTTTTAGCCGTAACGCTTTTGGGAACCCTTGGGCCCAGGGTTTTTCCCGGCGATCCCGAGGCCCAGGTCGCGGCGCCTTTTGCCAGGCCGTCCTGGACACCTGGAGGAGGCTCTCCTCCACTTACGTCCCTTTTGACGACGGAAAACCCGACGGCCCTGGTATCCTGGAGGTGGGAAAGTCCCCCAAACGTTACAATATCCGGTTTCATCCGCTACGCCAAGCGAGTTGAGAGTGCCGAGATACTTTGGATCACCCCCGACGGGAAGACGTTCGTTCTGGCCTCGTCGAAAGACACCGGCATGCTCCGTGTCGATATCGACGGGCGTGACATGTCTTTCAAACAATCTCTGGGCCTTTCTCCTTTCGAGGACGCGGCAAAGACGCTTTTTCCCGAAAGGGGATCGTACACTCTAGCCGCCCTACCCGCAGACAACATAGAAGAAGCAAGGGTGACCATGGAAATGCCGGGCAAAAAATGGGGTCTTTTGGGAACAGACCAAAGGGGGCGCGACGTGTTCCGCCTTTTCCTTTTTGGAATACGCATATCGCTCCTGGTGGGTATCACCGCAACGCTTCTGGCCGCAGTTATAGGGCTGGGCGTGGGGCTTTCGGCCGGATATGCGGGAGGCCTCTTCGACGCCTTGGTGATGCGTGTCGTGGACATACTGCTTTCCATACCGACGCTGCCGATTTTAATGGTCCTGGCCGGCCTTTGGGGCAAGGGGCTCTGGCAGCTTGTCTTCATACTGGGAATCTTCTCCTGGATGGGAACGGCCAGAACGGTCAGGGCACTGACGCTGTCGCTTCGGGAAACATGCTACGTGGAAAACCTGAGGTCCCTGGGCGCACCCACATTTTACATCCTGAGGCGCCACCTTCTGCCCGAGGCTTTCCCGCTGCTGGCGGCCAACGTGGCCCTGGGGGTACCCGCCGCAATCCTGGCGGAAGCCGGACTTTCCTTTTTGGGCCTTTCCGACCCCCGGATAATATCCTGGGGGCGAATGCTGCAGGAAGCCCACGGTTTTGGCGCTTTCAGTACCGGGGCCTGGTGGCTTATCCTCCCTCCGGGAATCGGGATCGCCGTCATCTGCCTGATCTTTTTGGACATAGGCAGGACCCTCGAGGAAATGGCGGACCCCCGCCTCAAAAAGGAGATGGCTCGATGATCCGCGTGCAGTCGCTGTCGGTAGACTACAGGGCCAACGAGGGATACGTCGCCGCCGTAAAGAACCTCTCCCTCGACATCCCCAAAAATGAGGTAACGGCCATAGTGGGAGAATCGGGCAGCGGCAAAAGCACCCTGCTCTACTCTGTGTTGCGTCTGCTGCCTCCGGGAACCAGGGTGACAGGAAGCATAACTGCCGAAGGACGCGACGTCCTTGCGATGGATTACAACGAGCTAAACCGCTTCCGCTGGGACCGATGCGCCCTGATCCTGCAGGGAGCGATGAGCTCTTTCACCCCCGTATTGTCTATAGGAAACCAGATCGCCGAAACGATCATCCACCACCGGGGGCTTTCTGCCAGGGAGGCGCTTTTGAAGACATCGGAACTTCTCGAGCGTGTGGGCTTGCCGACGGCATTTGTGAGTCGCTACCCTCACGAGCTTTCAGGCGGCCAGAAGCAACGCGCCGCCATCGCCATGGCGATTTCCTGCGATCCCGATTTTCTTCTGGCCGACGAACCCACCACGGCTCTTGACGTCATCACCCAGGCCGAGATCACGGTTCTTTTGGCGGAGCTCGTAGCCGAAAAGCGGATGGGGCTTTGCATGGTCACTCACGACCTGCCCCTGGCCCTTTCCCTCTGCCATAACCTGGCGGTGATGAAAGAGGGCGAAATCGTCGAAGCCGGACGTCCCGAGATGATCCTGAAAAAACCACGACATCCCCACACGGTGGAACTCGTCGAATCCATACGCAAACTGGAAAAGGGAGCATCGTAAAATGAATATGCCGGTGATGTCCCTTCAAAATGTCGTCGTGAGTTTTTTTTCGCGCGGAAAAAGAGTGGAAGCCCTGAGAGGCATAAGCCTGGATGTCGCCTCCCGGGAGTGCCTTGCCCTGATCGGCGAATCCGGAAGCGGGAAGACGACGGCGCTCCGTGCGGGGCTCGCCCTTTTGCCCCTTTCAGGCGGCCGGGCCGCCCTCTTCGGGGAAGACCTCCATCAGGTTCCCAAAGGACGTCGCATCGAACTGAGGAGGCGCTGCGGCTATATTCCGCAGGACCCCTTCGGCTGTCTTCCGCCGACTTTGACGGCCCTCGAAGCGGTAGCTGAGCCCGCGCTCCTTCAAAGTTCAAGGAACCGCAAAAGGGAAGTTTTCGAAAAGTCGGTGGCCCTCCTTGCGGAATGCGGCCTGAGTGAAAGGCGTATAGTCGAATCGAAGGTGAGCACATCCCTGTCCGGGGGGCAAAGGCAGCGTGTCTCCATCGCAAGGGCCCTCGCGGCCGATCCTGCGCTCATTCTGGCCGACGAACCTACGAGCATGCAGGACGCGTCCAACAGGGGAAAGATCCTGGAAATTCTTCTGAGGCGGGTAAGCCGGGGCGCCGCCATGGTGCTTACCACCCACGACCTTTACCTGGCCGCAGCGGCGGCAAACCGGGGTATCGTGCTCTATCACGGCCACATAGTCGAGAGGGGACCGACAAAAGCCCTTCTGGCGGAAGGGCTGCATCCTTACACGAGAGCCCTCGCACAGGCTCTCCCCCGGCTCGGCAAAAAAGCCGCACGTCCGCCGGTAGCGGAAAAGACCGAAGATTTCGGCCCCCGAGCTTGCCCCTTCGCACCACGGTGCCCCGAAAGGTTCGACCGCTGCAGGCAGGCTCCTCCACTTGTCACGGTTTCCCAGGGGAGGGACGCGGCCTGCTGGAGGGCACTAAAAGTCTAGGACAGGTCTTCGGAAAAACTGATCATTTCCGAGAATGAAGCCGTCAGGCTCGGGTCAAACTGGGAACCGGCCTGGAATTCCAACTCCTTCAGCGCTTCTTTTAGCTTGACAGGTTCCCTGAAGACCCTGTATCCCGTCATGGCGTCAAAGGCATCGATTATCGAGTAAGCACGGGAAAGAAAAGGTATATCCTCGCTCGACAGCCCCACCGGGTATCCTTTTCCGTCGTATCGTTCGTGATGGTGGAGGATTTCATCGGCAATATCGGCCAGGGGGGCGAGGTTTCGGGCAATTTGATACCCCAGCTCGGCATGGCGCCGGACAATGCGCCACTCAGCTTCGTCAAGGGGACCGGGCTTTTTGAGAACTTCCCTGGGCACTGCAACGTTCCCGATGTCATGGTAGCGAGCGAGTAGTTCCAGTCTTTTCGTTTCCCGCTGGTCAAGACCCAGGCGAAAGGCAAACCTTTCGGCCAGCTCCAGGACGCGCGTTATATGAGGTTTTCTCCCGGGATCCTCCTCCAGCCGCCTTTCTATCGCCTTGAAGAGCACTTCCCCGCCTGCCGTCCTGGAAAGCAGCTTGTCCCTGTACATTTCCTCCTCGGCCTTTTTCCTTATGTCCACCAGGCTCTGGCGTACGTCCTCCTTGACGGCCATCCCTGCGGAGACGCTCAAGGGCACGACAAAACCATCCGGGTCTTTTCTGAGGGCACGTCTCAACCTGTCGCGGACAACCATGACGCAAGATGGGGTGCTGTTGGGCATGATCACCAAGAACTCGTCCCCGCCCCACCTTCCGTAGATGTCGGTTCCCCTGCAACTTTCCCTCAAAAGTCCCGCGACGCGCTTGAGCTTGCGGTTCCCCTCCAGGTGCCCAAAGGCGTCGTTTATGAGCTTGAGGTTGTCCACATCGAGCATGATTATCCCCAGGGGGAGAAAATCGGATCTGTCCAGGCGGTCCAGCTCCCTTTCCAGGTAAGCCTGATTGTAGAGCCCGGTCAGGCTGTCACGAAGGCCCAGGTACAAGATTTTTCTTTCTGCTTCCTTGCGTTCGCTTATGTCCTGGTACATGGCGTAAACGAGAAACTGTTCTTCCACCTTGAAGGGAAGGCCCATGATCTCCACGTCGATCCACGTTCCGTCCTTGCGGCGACGTTTTCTTTCCAGGCCCGAAACGGTCCCGTGATGAACCTTGCGGCTGATTTCCTCCGCATCCTGTTTGGCCTTTCCCGGAGCGAGCAGGTCATCTATATTGCACCCGGCGATTTCATCGTTCCTGTATCCGAATAGCTCCTCAAAGCGGCTGTTTACCTGTATGACGCGATCGTTGACGTCTACCAGGGCTATCGCCAGGGGGCTTCGGAAAAAGAGATTTTCCCAGTAGATTTTCTCCCGTTCGAAGTTGTGGAATGTTTCCTGCTGTTTAGTCATATCCCTGCAAATGGCGTAGAGGACTTTCGTGCCGTCTTTCCATTCGACGGAAACACCCCTGAGGGCCAGGTATATTTCTCTGCCGTCTCTGGTTCGGCGCCAGGCTTCGTGTTCGACGTAGCCCTTTTCGTTCACCTTGCGGACGTTCTCCCTGACCTCCTCTTTGTTCCTTGAGTCGAAGATAAAGTCCTCGAGAAGCTGTCCAATGGATTCTTCCCTCTTGTAGCCGAAAAGCTCCGTAAAGGCGGGATTGACATCCAGGACGCGCCCTGACGTGTCGAGTACGCACATGGCGTCCGGCGAATGGGCAAAAAGCGATTCGAAAGCGCCTTTTTCGCTCCCTCCTTGATGGATGCCTTTGTTTTCCCCGGACAAGTCCCTGGCAAGGATAAGGAGAATCTCGTTACCTTCGTTTTCAGTGATGGCGGCCCTTATTTCGGACGTAAAAACGGACCCGTCCTTTCTTTTCATTTCTTTCTCAATCACCAGAGGCCCGCTGCCGAGGCCCCCAAAAAGCCGCGACAAATCGCCATCGGCCATTTTCGGTAGCAGAGCGGTCATTTCCATACCGACCAGTTCCTCAAGCTCGTACCCCGTCATTTCACAGGCCAAAGCGTTGGCCGCGATTATTTGCCCTGTTTCCGCGTTTACGAGAAAACAGGCATCCGAAACAATGTCCATGAAAGCTTCAGCCATTTTGCCGGGGTGAAAAAAGAGGTCGTTCATTTCCGGGCACCTCCTTTACCGTCGCGAGAACAAACGTTGCCGCCCGGGAAACGCCTTTCAAGAGCCGCCAGAAGAGGCAGACCCAGGGCGTAGCAGGCTATGGCCTGGCCAACCCCTACGTACATCGCAGCGAAGGGAAAGGAAACCTCGGTCAAATAAGAAAGGTAGCCCCCCACGACAAGGGCGTTTATGACGACGGGAGGCGCTGCTGCAAGGACCTTGTTCGGCATCATTCTGGTCATGACGGCCGCGACAAGGGTGGCAAAACTGCCGAAAATGACGTCGATAAGGCCGAAACCGCCGAAGAGGTTCGCGATGAGACAGCCGAGGAACAACCCGGGAACGGCTTCAACCCAAAGCCACGGAAGCAGCGTCAGGGCCTCGGCGATGCGTACTTGTACTGGTCCATAGGACAAGGGAGCGAAAAAAATCACAAGCAAAGCGTAAGCCGCGGCAACAAGCGCTGCCCTCACCATGGACTCTGGCGAAAGAATTTTTTTCATGAACAGGCGCAAGCGTATTTCCTCTCCTCACAGTAAAGGCGGTAAATCAGTTTTCTGAAAGCTTTATCGTTTATTTGATTCTATCAAAAAAGCCCCCCCTGCTGAAGAAATTAGACACAAAATCTGAACCACCTCCGACTTTTATTTGAAATACAGTTTGCCATATTGCCGGTTCGCATGGATAATATAGAAGGAAAGGCAGCGCAACCAGCCGGACCAACCACAAAGACAGTCAGGAGGTGAAAAGCCGGAAATACACCTCAACGAAAGAAAAAGAAAGAGAGTAAAGAACAGCAGGTAACAAACGCACCAGGGGTGAAGGGAAACAAAAAAAGATGGAGGGAAATGACATGAATTTCGGCAAGATTCTTCGTGTCGATCTGTCTTCGGGAAAAATCAAAACCGAAGAGGTCGACAAAAGTTTGCTGCGCAGTTACATAGGAGGCAGGGGCTATGCCTCACGGCTCCTCTACAATGAACTTCCGGCCAAAACGGACCCTCTCGCACCTGAAAACATACTGATTTTCTCGGCGGGACCTTTAAGCGGGACAAGCGCTCCCACCGGGGGGCGCTACATGGTGGTCACCAAGGGGCCCCTTACCGACTACATCGCCTCAAGCAACAGCGGTGGTGTCTGGGGCGCGGAACTGGCTCGGGCAGGCTATTTCCTGGTCGTTTTAACCGGAAAGGCGGCGAGGCCGAGCTACCTTTGGATCAAGGACGAGAAAGTGGAACTGCGAGACGCCTCCGAATTTTGGGGGCTGGACACCCACTCAGCCACCGACGCCCTTGTCGATGCCGTCGGCGACCCGGCCGCAAAGGTAGCCTGCATAGGCCCGGCGGGGGAGAAACTGGCGAAGGTAGCCTGCATCATCAACGACAAGCACCGTGCTCCGGGCAGAAGCGGCGTAGGGGCCGTCATGGGCTCGAAAAACCTGAAGGCCGTTGTCGTGAAAGGAAGCGGCAAGGTACCCGTCGCTGACGAGGAAGCCTTCAAGTCCGCAAGGGATGAGGCACTCAGGAAAATCAGGGAAAATCCCGTAGCCGGCGAAGGTCTCCCGGCTTACGGTACGGCGGTGCTGGTCAACATAATCAACGGCGTCGGGAGCTACCCCTACAAGAACTGGCAATTTGCCCAGATGGAAAACGCAGACGCCCAGTCGGGGGAGACTCTCGCTAAGACCTATCTCACTTCGAAACGGGGATGTTTCGCCTGCCCGATCCAGTGCGGCAGGGTAACCAGCGTCGGAGAAAAATCCGGCGAGGGACCCGAATACGAAAGCATTTGGGCCCTGGGGGCTTCGACGGGTGTGGAAGACCTCAAGCATATAACGGAAGCCAACTACCTTTGCAACGAGCTGGGAATTGACACCATAACCGCCGGGTCGACCGTGGCGGCGGCAATGGAACTCTACGAAAAGGGGTTCATCGGCAAAGATGAACTTGAAGGAGGACCGGAACTTAGGTTCGGTTCGGGGGAAGCTCTCCTGTACTGGATCGAAAAAATGGGCAAGGCCGAAGGTTTCGGAAAGAAGCTGGCCGAGGGGAGCTACCGCCTCGCCGAGTCCTACGGTCATCCGGAGTTTTCCATGAGCGTCAAAAAACAGGAGATGCCCGCCTACGACGCACGGGGCATACAGGGCATCGGGCTCAACTACGCCACAAGCAACCGGGGCGGATGCCATGTGCGCGGTTACACCATATCCCCTGAAATCGTCGGACTGCCGGAAAAGATAGACCCTTGGGAGACCGAAGGAAAAGCACAGTGGGTAAAGACATTCCAGGACCTTACAGCAGCCATCGACTCTTCGGGCATGTGCCTTTTCACTTCCTTCGCGCTTGGACCTGAAGACTACGCAAACCTTTTGTCCGCACGAACGGGTTTCGATTACACCGTCGAGGAGGTATTGGCCTGCGGCGAGCGAGTCTGGAACCTGGAGCGACTTTTCAACCTGCGCGAAGGCCTCGACCCCGGGACAGAGGACACCCTTCCCAAACGGCTTCTCGAAGAGCCCATCCCGGAGGGTCCAGCCAAGGGCAAGTTGAGCAGGCTCAAGGAAATGCTGCCCGAGTATTACAAGCTCCGCGGCTGGGACGCGAAGGGGATTCCAATGGAGGAGAAACTCGAAGAGCTTGGCTTGAAGGAGCTGAAGTAGTGGCGATGACCACCGTTCGCTACTTCGGTCCTTTCCGCGATGTTACCAAACTACATGTGGAGGAGGTCCCGGGCGGACAAACTGTCCGGGGCCTCCTCAAGGTCCTGGAAGAAAAATACGGCGACGCTTTCAGCCCAGCGGAAAAACCTGTCCCCGTTTCGGGCCGCCTGATCCTTCTTGTCAACGGGCGACACATACAGCACCTCGACGGGTTAGATACACGCCTTGAAGACGGCGACGTCCTCTCCGTGTTTCCCCTTATAGGAGGGGGCTAGAAGACATCTCCTTCGGCGAAGGCGGAGATAGCCGTGCGCAGAAGTCCAGGGAGGACGTCAAGGGTATAGGGAAGGTTGAGCCTCTCCGTGGGCTTGTGGGGGTCCTTTCCGGAAACGCCGATATTTATCACGGGAATATCCAGTTTCAGGAGGTCCTTCACCGAAACTCGGTATACGCTCCCCCAGCCGGGCATGTTGGCCGCCACACAAAAGGGGTCGAAGGCGCTGCCGCGGTACCCCATGTAGCTCAGGTCGCAGATGCCTCCAAAAAACCCCCGAATCTCCATATCGATTTCGTGACGGCTTTTCGCCTCGGCGGCCACCTTTTTGGCCACGGTTTGTGCGAGCCTGTCAGAAGGGCTTTCCCCTGTGTTTTCCCTGTGTGGGTACCAGGGAGGGAGAAAGCCCACAATAATCATGGGTTCCGATGACGGTCTCAGGTCGCAGAGTTCGCCCAAAAGAGCCAACGATTTATCCCTGTCATCCAGGCCTTTTTCCAGCTCCGCCGCTTTCCGTCGAACCAGGGACTTGACGTCCCCCACGGTTCCGTCCAGTTCCGACAAAAAATCCTCAAAGGACATTACCCTGGGCTCAAATTCAGGCCTCTTTCCCGCGAGCCATTCACCTGCCGAGCGCTCTACCTGCTTAAGGGCGTTTCGGAAGGCCTGTTCGGCCAGGTCCTTGAGGTCTTTCATGATCTCCGCCGGAGCCCGCCGCAGGGTCATGAGGTTGTAGAAGGCGACCGCCCTGTCGGGAAGCGTGACGGAATAACACTTTCTTATGTCCCTTAAGGAAAGGCACGCGGGCGGAGGAGTCTTATCGCGGCCGGCCGACTCGACGAAGCGCGCGCTTCCTTCCATGAGGTTGTTGACACAGGACGCCAGGAGCGTAGCGTTCAGCCCCTGGTAATATTGCCCCACGTGGGAGCCGCTGCCCAGGCAGTAGAAAAAAGGCATCAGTTTGCCCATCGTGCCGGTGAAAATCGCCTCTTTCTCTGCCCCTGACGTTCCGGCGCTGGAAGGTTCGGTAAGTATGGCCCCCCTGTATTCGAGGCCTTCCTTTTCACGAAGTTCCCCGAGAAACCGTGCCGCGGCGCGCATCCCTTCGGAACTGTCCTCTTCGTCTGGAACGGCTAGAAAAAGTATGTTGGCTCCAAGGTTCAGCGGATTTGCCGATGCCTCCGCGAGGAGGGCCATCTCTACCGCAAGCCCCGCTTTCATGTCCATGATGCCCCTGCCGAAAAGATACTCTCCCGAGGCGAGGTCGCGGAGGACCTCCTCCTCGAGATTTGTTCCGGTGATGGCCCTGGTGTACTCCATCGGCGAAAAGGCCAGATGTCGTAAGGGGCCAAAGTCATCAACGCCGACCACGTCATAGTGCCCGGTCAGGATTATCGTTTCGGCCTTGGCGGGTTCAGCCCTCAGAAGGCAACCGACGAGCCTGCGTTCCCAGGGATCGTCGGGCAGTTTCAGGTCGATAATGCTCTTTGGGTGATCTTTAACCCAGGGAATGCTTTTGAGCTTTTCAAGTATGGCGAGCCCCATCTTTGCTTCTTCGGGAGTCCGGGTAATGCCGGGGATTTTGACAAGATCGATAATGAGTTGCAAAATACCTTCCCTGGACGCTGTTATCATTTACGTTTCACCTCTTAAAATAATTTTTTGCAAGACGCGCTTGAATGCATGCAGTAGAATAACAATATAACATTCATTGACCTTGCGACCGGGAGAACTGCCTATGAAAATTATAAAGAACATCTTGAAGAAGCACTCGAAACTTACCGTGCTGACGCTTACGCATTTCGTAAACGATGTTTACGGTTCGTTTTTGCCGACTTTCGTGCCCCTTATCGTGGAGCGTCTGGGCATAACCTACGGCCAGGCTGGGCTTATCAGTTCCCTTTCGGGATTGATCCACTTGGTGGTCCAGCCGATGGCAGGATATATTTCGGACCTTTTCTCCCGTCCCTACGCACTCATGGCAGGGCCGCTAATGACCGCCCTCGGGGCATCCCTTTTACCCGCGTCGCCTACATACGGCATGGCACTTCTCTTCACCGGTCTTTGGGGCTTCGGAAGCGCCGTCTACCATCCTTCCGGGCACGGAGGTGTCGGTTACGTGGAAGACCCGTCAAGGCTTGCCTTCTTTCTCGCTATTTTCGCGGTAGGAGGCATCTTCGGTTCAACCGTAAGTCCCCTTTACGCCATCGCCCTTTACAGGTTGTTCGGCTACACCCTGATGCCGCTTGCCGCACTGGTTCCGGCACTTTTAGTCGGCTACCTCACCTGGAGGGTGATACCTGTCATTAAGGAAAAATCGCCCGATGCCAGACCTTCGCCCGGGGATTTCGCAAAAACGCTATGGGGAACTTTCAGGATCGTCTACCCGGTGTGGGCGGTAGCCGTATGCAGGGATACAGCCGTCAACGGGATACGGTTTTTCCTTCCCCTCCTGATCGTCGCCCGGGGAGGAACCATCGTAAACGTGGGAACCATCCTGTTTACTATCAACATAATCGGAGCCGTTTCGCCGATGCTTGGGGGTCGCATCTCCGATGCTATAGGTCACAAGAAAGTAATAGTCTTCTCGATGGCAGCCGCTCCTTTCTTTCTTGTGCCGGCTGCCTTGACGACTGGGGCGGTCTCAATAGCCCTCTACATGGCGGGAAACACCTTTTTGCAGGCACTTCTTCCTGTGACAGGCGCTGCGGCCCAGGAGATGGCACCGCGTTCCAGAAATGTGGTGGCTTCCCTGGTAACCGGTTTTTCCTTCGGGCTCGGTAGTCTTCTTATAGCACCGATAGGCCTTTTCGCCGATATTTTCGGCCTTGTCGCCACTTTGGTGTTCATCGCCCTGATCCCGCTTTTCCCAATGCCTCTTTATTTACGGAAATGGGAGTCCATGTAGAATACATCAACGACTATTTTCAAAAAACCGCCATCGCATCATCAGGATAACATGATATAATCCCTTCATCGGAAGGAGCGTGATACCTGTGCTCAAGCTGGAAGTCGAACACTACATGCAGCTCCGTAAAAAGATCGAGGAAAGGGCAAAGAAGCTTTGCGAACTCTATATGAAGGTCTACTTCGATTGCGAAGACTGCTCCGTCTTCGTGAACAATGTGGAAGTCGGGCGAAGCGGCCGATTTCGCATCATGTTCACCGAATCCGACATGGAAGAAATCCTGTATCTTCCACCCGAGTATTTCTGGCTGACCGACGACGAGGTCCGCGTCAGGATGGCCATTGACAAGAAGATAAAAAACGACGAACTCAAGGAAAAACGTGACGCTCATTCCGCGAAAGGATAGGACCCGGACCAGGCAGGATTCCAGGTTATCTTAAGGGTAACTTAAGAAGACAGATTTACCTTATTCGTTGCCGCCTTTTTCCTTTCCGGTGAGGGCTAATTTCCCGAAGAGGGCCGCTGCTATACCAGCGGCGGAACTGCCCCAATAGATCAACGTCACGGAAACGCTGCCGAGGACTCCGCCTGCAAGTGGTCCCGCAGCCCAGGCGGAGTCCTCGGCTGTCATTATCCCCGTTATGACCGCGGTCCGGTCCTGCGGAAAGGCTTCAACGGCCAGAGATATAACTGTGGATTGCAGAGGCGCGAACCCAAGCCCCAGCAGAAAGGCAAATATGGCGGTGGTGTTCCAGGAATACGAGAGCGCCAGCCCCGCCGTGGAAACGGCCATGACCGAAAAACCGGCGACCAGGACCTTATAGGGATTTTTTCTGTCCACGAAAGCGGCCAGGGGTCCTCTTACAAGGAGCGTCCCCAGGGCGAAAGGTATGAAAAAAGCCGAAACCGGCACAGCCCTTTCGCCCAGCAGGAGGGCCATGAAATTATTGATCATACATATCATAAATGCCTGGGAAAACGCCAGTACACCCAGTTTTTGAAAATCTTTCTCTCTAAGCAGGTAGCGCATGGTAACGGGCTCACTGTTTGTTGCGCTTCTGGGCTTCAGTGCGACCGAAAGGAGACAGGCCGATACAGCGAGAAAGAGCAACATCCCGTAGTAAGTCCACAGCCTGTCGGAAAGGATGGCCCATTCGGCAAGGCTTATCATGAAAAGCTGGGGAAGCATCGCGGTGGTCCCCAGCCAAAGCATCCCCCGCCGCGTCATGCTGGGAGGCAGTACTACATGAAGATAAACGAGGTTCGCCACGATAAATATCGACAGGGAAACACCGTGCAAGGCTTTTGCCAGAATCAGAATCGGCAGTGAATCACCCGCCGCAAAAAGCAGAAATACCACCGCAACGAGGAGGATCGACGACAAAAAAAGAGAATTACGGGCCATTAGGCGGTCTATCAACCATTTGACCAAAGGCCGCACGGCCACCAGCGTCCCGTCCATGGCAAAGGCCAAAAAAGCCACCACCATGGTGGAATAACCCCACCGGACTACCTGCAGCGGAAAGGCGAAAAAAGAAAGGGCCGCTGCATAGTGGCAGAAGGCAAGGACCCAAAGCAGAAGATAATCCCTGGCCCTCTTTCCGTCTATGGCAGGGAAAACAGAAGTTTTATACCCTATTGACTTGAAGAACTTCACTTGTGGCTTTCTCCATACCGGCATGAAATGCAACTAGCCCCTTCCCTGCTCAAGTACCGCCTGTTTCGAGGATTTTCCCTCATATAAAAATTCGCCGACTTCCGACGAATTTCCTTCAAACGACTCAAGCGACCTTTATGGCGGATTTTCATTAGCGCATTTTTCTTTTTAGCTGAAGTGTAGCCCCTGAAATTGGAAACGGGAAATATTCAGACACTATCATGAGAAAAATGAGAAAAATGATGTACATTTGGGACTTTGTTCGTTATTGTGACAAAGCAGCAAAAAGAAAGACATCCAGGAGGTAGCATATCATGAAAAAATTACTGGTTCTGACTATGCTCGCACTACTGGTGTTTTCAGTGCAGGGCGAAGCTTTCGCCGCCGACGTGGCCCTGACTTCGGTCGGACAGAGCCCCGACGCGATGATGGTTCGGGTGGTACTCAGGAACATGGGCATAGACCATGATTATGACAGCCTGATGAAACCCGAAGACCTTTCGGATCAAAAGGTCCTTGTCGCCGTGGTGGGTGGAAGTTCCAAGGGGCTGGGCGCCGCAGGCATCGACAAGGAACAGGAAAAAGACCGTGCGATGGAGCTCATTGAAACCGCCCGGCAAAAGGGAATGAAAATACTGGTCATGCACGTAGGCGGCGCGGGACGCAGGGGACAGCTTTCGGATCTTTTTATAGAGGCCGTGGCACCTCTTTCAGACGCGCTGATCGTTGTTGAAGGCGGCAACGAGGACGGACTTTTCGACCGGCTTATCGACGGAAAAGACATCCCAATGCACAGCGCGGACTCGGTCAAGGGGACAAATGTACCACTTGAAACCGTCCTTTCGGGCTGGGGCGTTACTGCCGGGTAAAAAAAATGAACTGGCTCTGGCCCGAGGCCCTTTACGCGTTTTTGATGATAGGGACCTTCGTCTTAGGTGCCTTCCGGCTGAAACTTCCAATCGCGGTTGCGATGGCGCTTGCGGCCGTTGTCGGAGGATTGGCCGCCGGTAAGGGACTCCCGGTACGCCATCTCGTGGAGGGGACCTTCGGCTATCTCGATACGATCCTGATCATCGCCACGGCGATGATCTTCATGAAGGTTATAGAGAGAACCGGCCTGCTGGAGGCCATGGCCGCCTGGTTAATCAGAAAGTTCAAAAAACGGCCGCTTTTGTTATCCCTGGGCATCATGCTCCTGATTATGATCCCAGGGATGATAACGGGGTCGTCGACGGCGGCGGTCCTCACCACCGGGGCCCTTGTGGCTCCAGTGCTTATGAAACTCGGCGTCCAGATACATAAAACCGCGGCGGCGATAGCGATGGGCGCCATCTACGGCATGATCGCGCCACCTATCAACCTGCCGGCCATGATAATAGGCGGCGGCATTGACATGCCCTACGTGGGCTTCGGAGTTCCCCTGCTCCTTTGCACCATACCGCTCGCTGTCGTTACGGCTCTTTTGTTGATCTACCCTGGCCTTAAAAACAAGGTCCAGGACGAAGAGGCCCTCGAGTACGAGCTCCGGCGGATGGAACGCGTTCCCATGAGCCTCAGGCTCTTTCTCCCAGTGGGAGTTCTGGTGGTGCTTCTCGGCGGATCCAGTCTTTTCCCTTCGGTATTTCCCTCGCTGGGGATGCCCCTGGAATTTTTGATCGCCTCCGCGTCGGCCTTTTTGACTGGAAGCAGATGGAAGCCTGTGGACACGGTGACGGAAGCCATAGACAACGCGCTCCCGGTCATGGGGATACTCATGGGCGTGGGCATGTTCATACAGGTAATGACCCTGACGGGAGTAAGGGGTTTCGTGGTGGTCTCCGCCCTCGCGCTGCCCGCATGGCTGCTTTACGTCGGAATCGCTACCTCGATGCCCCTTTTTGGCGCCGTTTCGGCCTTTGGTTCAGCTTCGGTTTTGGGGGTTCCTTTCCTTTTGGCACTGCTGGGCAAAAACGAGATCCTGGTGGGAAGCGCCTTGAGCCTGATAGCGGGGCTTGGAGACCTGATGCCGCCCACGGCTCTGGCCGGGATCTTCGCTGCCCAGGTCGTGGGAGAGGAAAACTACTTCAAGGTCCTGAGGTACTGCGTTACCCCGGCGGTGTTGACCGCCCTCTGGGGAATCGCAATCATCCTGGGCGCCGGTTATATAGCCGGAGTGCTTTATTAGGAGTGATCCAATCATGATCATGACCTTTATTTACCGTGGAATAGTGCTTTTCGTACTGGCCTTCGTGACCAGGTGCATGTTCCGCGAAAAGGATTTCTGGAAACAGGTTACCGCCGCTTTGGTCATACTCCCCCTGGTTCTCAGGGTGCTTCTCATAAAATAGGGGGTAAGGGAAATGGCATGGAAACCAAGGGGAAACGTCCAAACCGCCCTTTTTTTAATAGCCGCCATAGCTATAGTGGCATTCGGAGCGGCCCGTTCGTTCATGTCGATGTGGGAGATGGACGCCGTCGTCCCTGCTCCCGGATTCGAGAAACACATGTTGTCGGAATGGTTTGACGGCATAAAGGGCACAGCGGCAGACACTCCTGTATATATCCAGGAGGGATCCGAACCTGGAGGAACGGTCTTCGTCATGGGGGGAACGCACCCGAACGAACCAGCATCTTCACTGACGGCGGTCCTGTTTCTCGAAAGGGCAAAGGTCCATAAAGGCAGGCTGATAATAGTCCCCTTTGCCAACATTATGGCCTTCACGCATAACTCGCCGCAGGAGGCTCATCCCCAGAGAATAAGCTTCACTCTTCCCGACGGCTCGGTACGCTCCTTCCGCTACGGATCAAGGGCGACGAATCCCATTTACCAGTGGCCCAACCCCGATGTTTACATCCACCCACAGTCGGGGCAGGAACTGGCGGGCAGCGAAAGAAGCAACCTGAACCGCGCCCATCCTGGCACACCCGACGGCGCTCTCACGCAGAGGCTGGCTTATGCTTTGCGGCAGCTGATTATAGGCGAACAGGTCGATCTGGCCTTCGACCTGCACGAGGCCTCTCCGGAGTATCCCGTCGTAAACGCCATAGTCGCTCATGAAAAAAGCATGGAACTGGCCGCCATGGTGGCCATGGAGCTCGAAATATCCGATATCCCCATTCGTCTTGAACCATCACCGAAAAACCTCCGCGGACTGACGCACCGCGAATGGGGCGACTATACCGACACCATGCCGATTTTGATGGAAACGGGCAACCCAAGTCAGGGGCGCCTTCGCGGAAGGACCGACGAGAACCTGGTGCTGACGGGATCTGATAAATATTACGCCTGGGCAGCGGACCTGGGGCTTCTTTTCATCCCATACGAAACAGACCAGCCTATCGGGATGAGGATCGCAAGGCATACCTCCGCCCTGATGTCCTTTTTCGACTCACTTGGTTTTTTAGATCCGTCGAAGGAGGTGGTAGTAAGCGGAATTCCTGCCTTCGGGGAGCTGGTGGGAAACGGGTTGGGGCCATATCTGTCCCCTCTTGACTGAACTCGGCCCCAAGGAGAGTAATAGCAAAACGGCAACACTGAGAAGGAGGAAAACGACATGAAAAAGTTTCTGCTGGCAATCGGAGTCGTGGTGATGGTCACCGTAATGGCGGTGGGGGCCTTCGCCCAGGAACCGATTGTTAACGATGTATTCGCAAAACGCGGAATGGTTTCGTCGGCGCACGAACTGGCCTCCAAGGCGGGCGTGGAGGTACTTCAAAAGGGCGGAAACGCCATTGACGCCGCCATCGCCACAGCACTCGCGCTGAACGTGGTCGAACCCAATGCCTCGGGCATGGGAGGCGGGGGGTTCATGGTCATCCGTTTTGCCAAAACCGGCGAGGTGGTCGAGCTGGATTACAGGGAAACCGCTCCGGCCAGCTCCACAAAGGACATGTTCGCTTCTGAAAAGGCTAAACAGGAGAAGTGGTCCCAGCTCGGCGGCAAGGCCTCCGGAGTGCCGGGTTACGTACTTGGCATGTGGAACGCCCTCGAAAGATACGGGACCATGACCTGGGCGGAAGTAGCCGAACCTGCGATCCGACTTGCCGAAGAAGGTTTCACCGTGGTGGAAATGCAGACCGGGATCATCGCCGACAACCTGGAGAAGCTCCACGCCTACAACGACCCCGCGCAGGTGCCCTTTTTCAAGGACGGCCTCCCCGTAGAGGCGGGTACGGTGCTTAAGCAGCCGAACCTGGCAAGAGCGTTCCGCCTGATCGGCGAGCAGGGCCCGAAAGCTTTCTATGAAGGACCCATTGGAGAGGCTTTCGTCAGGGCCATAAACGCTAACGGCGGGGAAATGACGATGGCGGACCTGAAAAATTACAAGATGGAAACGAGGGAGCCGGTCAGCGGAACCTACAGGGGTTACCACATCTACTCCACTCCTCCCGCTTCGAGCGGAGGGACACATATCGTACAACTCCTTAACATCATGGAAAACTTCCCCGTCGCCGACTGGGGACACAACAATCCCAAGTACCTGCACTACCTCGGTGAGGCCATGAAACTTGTCTTCGCGGACAGGGCAGCCTATATGGCCGACTCGGCCTTCGTGGATGTACCTCTAAAGGGACTCACCAGCAAAGAATACGCCAAAAACCTTGCGGCAAAAATCCGGCCCCACAGGGTCATGCGCGACGTCGAAGCCGACGACCCCTGGCCTTTCCAGCAGGGAGCGGCTATAACTCTTGTCGCAGGAACCGACGACTCCCACATATCGACGAGCCATTTCTCCGTAGCTGACGCCGAAGGCAACATCGTGGCATCCACAAATACGGTAAACTATTTCTTCGGCTCGGGAGTTATCGTGCCTGAATGGGGCATAGTCGCCAACAACCAGATGGACGACTTTTCTTCCGATCCGGCGAGCGTAAACGCGCCTGAACCAGGCAAGAGACCCCTTTCGTCCATGTCGCCCAGCATAGTCCTGGATCCAGACGGCAAGCCTTTCATGACCATCGGAGCAGCAGGCGCATGGAGAATTATCACCTCGGTGAGCCAGATCATCATGAACGTGGTCGACTTTGGAATGACCATGGACGAGGCCATCGAACAGCCGAGGATATTCACCTACGCTTCGGGCGGCAAGGCAGGCCCCTTCCGCATAGAGGACGCCATGGACCCCGTAACGGTGGAGTTTTTGAAAATTCGCGGCCATAATGTAGAAGTTCAGCCTCGGGGCGGTTATTTCGGCACGGCTCAGGGCATACTCTTTACCGGTGAAGGCCTTAATGGCGGAGCCGACAGCCGTAGGCTAGGCGTACCTGTAGGGTACTGACGCGAAATCGGAAAGCANNCAAAAGGAAATAACCTGGCGCGGGAAGGATCTTCCCGCGCCTTTTTGGCAAAAAAGCAAAGAACACCCCTGGAAAGCTGGTGAACCATGAAGGCCCCAATACGAATCCTCGTCACCGGGACCCGCGGGAAAAGCGGAATCGTCAGGGGACTGCAGCAGGTTCTTTCCCGCCTGAAAATACAGGCCTGGGGCAAGGTAACGGGCGTAATTCCCATAAGTCTCGGCCCCGGGGAGTCGAAGGAAATCAGCCGCGCAGCGGGAGCACACGTAGAAGAAATGCGGTGGTGGCTTCGCAGTCTGCCTCTTTCGGCGGAAGCGGTCGTGCTTGAAAACAGCGCCGTAACGCCCGAACTCCAGCCCCTTGCGGCAAGGTGGCTGGACCCGACACTTACGATATGGACCAACGCCAGGCGCGATCACGAGGACGTCTGGGGCTGGGACGAAGAAGCTCCCCTGTATGCTTTGGCAAGGGGGATTCCACAGGGCGCGAAAGTGCTCTGCGGTTTTGATGTGGCCTCCAGTTCCACCGCCAAACGCCTCCTGGAGCAAAAGGGCTGCGAGGTACTTTCCGTCCGTAACGGCCTTGTCGATCCGGTTATGATTTCGAAATCCTTCATACGTGAAGCGTGCCGCGTTCATGGAATAGAAGGCCCATGCCTCGAAAAGGCTCTGGAGGAAGTGGGTCCTGCCTTTACCGACTTTTCGGTCCACCGACTGGATGAAAAAGGGCGCCTTCTGGCTACAGCTTTTTCTGCTAACGACAGCGAGAGCACCCGCTACTTATGGGAAAGCCTCCGATGGGACAGCCATGAAACGTCGCTTTGGCTTCACAACAGGAGAGACCGCCGGACGCGGATCACGGCTTTAAGGGATTTCGTGCTGGAACGCGAGTGGAAGGAGATACTTCTCACAGGTCCCTACCCTATCGGAGCAGGTTTTCAATTCACCTATCTAGGCTTCCCGGACATCCCCGCCATATCGGGCCGGCTTGGGAAAAAGACCTTCGGGTTCGGAAATATCGCAGGATTGCCTCTGGAACTTCTCAAACTCGTGGCTGCGACAAAGCAAAACCACGCTGTCCGCCCACCCAACCGGGATGATGACGCATGAGCGCCTCGGGAGAACTGGAGCTTCTTCTTTTGGGCGTTTTACTCGGCCTTGTCTGGACGGAAAGGACGGGTTTTTCAACCGGGGGGATCATTACTCCCGGTTTCCTGGCCGTTTCGGGATTTTATCCACACACGGCCGGTCTATCCCTGCTTTTGTCGCTTCCCCTTCTCCTTCTTTTGGAGATAGCGGGACTCAGGTTCGCCCTCTACGGCAGGCGCCGTGTGGGGCTTGCCATTTCTTTGTCCCTTCTTCTTTTCTGGTGCTGGTCACTGGCCTTTCCGTTGCACCTTCCCTGGAGCGGATGGATAGTGCCGGGCCTGGTGGCGGCGGATTCACATCGTCAGGGTCTTTTGCCTACATTGGCAGGAGCAGTCGCGTGCGGCCTGGCGGCTCTTTTTCTCGCGGAGATACTCCCATGAAAGGTGCGCTTTCTTTCTTCCTCCTGGAGGTAAAAACATTGCTTTTAGGCAACGAGGGCACCAGGCGGGAAAAAATCGTTGCTGCCTGTTGCCTTTTGGCTGTATTCATGTTTTCGGTCTTCCTTGTCTGCAGACCACCTCTGCGCGGGGCTGAAGCCGAGCTCTGGGACAAGGCAAGGGCCGCGCAATCCTGGCTTTGGGCGGAACGGAAAAGAATGAATATCGCCTCCGACCAGAAAATCGACCCCTGGCGGACGGGACTGATCGGTGTCGAGTGGAGCCCCATTACCACCACGATGGGAAAGCTCGAGGCAAAAAGGACCGCCACCGATCCCGGATGGGCGGTACTACTGCTCAAGTGGTATCGATCCCTCGGACTCCTTGAAGGCGACAGGCTCGCCATTCTGGCATCGGGATCCTTTCCAGGTTTTTTGCTTTCTGCGATCCTTGCCGCTGAAAAAATGGACCTTGAACTACTTGTCATCCCTTCCCTGGGAGCTTCATCATGGGGGGCCAACCTGCCGGATCTTCCCCTAACAGCGATCATTGAAACGCTTCGCCGGGGCGGTTTTATCCGCGTGGTCCCAGGAGCCGCCACCTTGGGCGGAGCAGGAGAACGGGCCACGGACCTCTCGCCCGAAGGCCGTGCCATTTTGATGGAGTCTCTCAAGTCTTCCGGGATCCCGCTCATCTACGCTGATACCCTGGAAGGGATAATGGCCCAAAAATGGGAGACCCTTGCCGCCTTTTCACCAAAGGTTATAGTGCAAATAGGGGGAAGTCAGGCCAATCTTGGTACCGACGATGCCGTTTTGAAGCTTGATCCCGGTATCATTCTGCCCGAAGAAGCCACGGAGGCGGGAAACGGTATTATAGCCAGGGCTCTGGAATCAGGCATCCCTGTAATACACATGCTCGACGTTCGGGCTCTTTCCAGGGAGGCAGGCATACCTTACGACGGCAAGCCAAAGAGGAAAACTCCCGGAAGGACGCCGGGGATCCTGGCCCTCTTCGCTCTCGCAGCCTGGGGGCTTTTTTTGCTATGCTTCAGGCGGTGGACCCTCGAGAAAGGAGACGCGGGCAAGTGACGGACGAAAAAGGCCGGTCAAACCAGGGGTATCGCCAGGTCCGCCTGGGACCGAAATATTTCCCCCTCCTTTTGAGCGTGCTCTCTCTGGGGCTTTGGGTGGTCGCGCTTCACGTGAAAAAACCCCTGACCGTCGTCTACAGCCTCATGAACCTCTCGGCTGCCACGGGGGACAGCGGCTATCTTTTCGCCGCCGCGGGGGTACTCGTACTTTTAAACACCACCAGGGCCCTGTTCCTCTACCTGGGGTGGTTTTTCGCAGGCGACGGAATGGCAAGACTGACCGCAAGAAACTGGGTCGCCGTCGCAGTTCCGGCGATCGCGATTCCCCTTTGTTACCAGACGCTTGCCCTGCTCGAATCCGCAACGGTACCACATTTCGGCATTCCGGCCGTCATGGGTGTTCTTACCGTCCTGGCCATCCAGATTTTGACCAAAGACGTGGCAGGTTGGGGGAATATAGCGTTGGCACTGACGCTTTTGCTTTTTTCCTTCCAGTGGCTCGATGTCATACCCGCGCTGACGGTTTACGGTTTCGGCTGGGGTGAAGTGTCAATGGCGGTCAAGGAACTGTCCCTGCTGCTCGGCCGAGACGGTACTCTCAACCTTTTGGGGGGAATAGCTTTCATTACCGTCCTTGCGGGGGGCCTCGTGACATCCGAATTGCTGATTCTATCGGCACGCCAGATACAGCAGATGCGCCGGATCAGGACACAGGAACGACAACTCGCCCGCCTCAGGGAAGAACACTTGCGCACAAGGAGCTCCCGTGAAATGCAGAACCTGGTCCATGACCTGAAACGTCCGCTTACTTCGATTTTGGGCCTTGCCGGCATTATAGAATATGGGGCTCCGCCGGAGACCCTTAAAAAACATGCCAATGTAATACAAAAAGCGGCCTGGGGCATGAACCAGATGATCTCCGAGATACTGTCGCCATCATCAAAAAGAGCCGCCAAAACGGAAGAAATACTTTCTTATACTATGAGCCAGATAAGTTCACTGGACTTCCATCGCCGGATAGAGACCGTTCTATCTCCAGAATGCGCCTGCATCGAGCTCGAAGTCAACCTGATCCGCCTCTCCAGGGCCCTGGTGAACATTCTCGACAACGCCGCACGAGCGACGGCGGCATCGAACAACCGGCGCATCCTCTTAGAGGTATCCTGTAAAGGGCCTGAAGTGTCATTCACGATCACTGACAACGGAAAAGGTTTTACGGGACGCCGACTCGAAGACCCGATCTCGGGATGGGGGTCTACGGGGTTGGGCCTTGCTTTCGCCGAGGAAGTCGTACACGAACACGGAGGCCGCCTCGACATCAAAAACTCCGAAGAGGGCGGAGGGCGTGTAAGCATAAAAATACCTGTCGGAAAGAAGAGGGAGCCTGCATGACGGTTAGCCTGGGAGCCATCGACGACGACACCTCGATCCTTTACACCCTCGAAGCCATGGCGGAAAGCCAGGGCTGGAAGATGCACACCTCGACGAACTGGCAAGAGGCCCTCGATTGGGTCCGCAGGAAAGAGGTGGACATCCTGCTGGTGGATTATCACATGCCCGAAATCAGCGGAAGGGAAGTTATCAAAAAATCCAGGGCGTTGTCGAAAGACGTGGTAATCCTGGTGCTCACCATAGAAGAAAATCCCGAAATAGCCAGGGAGCTCATCCTTGCCGGTGCCGATGATTTCGTACTGAAACCGCTGAGACTCGCCGATTTCACGTCAAGAATAGCGCTGCACGCCAGGCTCGCGCAATACCGCCGAATGCCCGGCGTAGAAAGCCTTGGCAAGGGCATCAACCCCGAAACCTTGCGAGTGGTTATTGATGCCCTCCACTGTAAAAAAGGTGAAAAATCGACGGCGCGGGAAGTGGCCAAGGTAACGGGCCTCTCATACCAGACGGCCCACCGTTACCTGGAACACCTCGTCGCGTCCGGCATCACCGCCAGGGAACCCGTTTACAGGGAAGGACACCCGGGGCGGCCCATGTTTTTGTACAGCCTTTCTGAAAACCACGACTCCTGATCCCGGGGCACATTCAGGCGCGATAAAGAAGGGGCGGCTTTTGCCGCCCCTTCTTTATCGGCTTTCCAGATGTCTGTTTCGTCACGCGGCATTCTTTTCATGGAACAACGCCGCGTTCTCCTGGTCGCTATGTTCTGTCATCAGCGAAATGACGACTATGGCGACGAACGAAACGGCCCAGCCTATGTAGGAACCGGAGAAGCCGCCGGGATCACCCATAAGCGACCACACAAGAGCCGACCCGCCGCCCAGTATGATGCTCCAGAAGGCTCCCGTGGCCGTCGCCCGCTTCCAGAAAAGCAGGGCCAGCATGGGGAAAAAGAGCCCCGCCGCCCCGAAGGTATAGGCGTAAAGTACCAGGTCTATTACTACCGGAATCCTGTAAGCGAGCCCGATGGCAAGGGCCCCCAGGATCAAGACGGCAAGGCGGTTTACCTTCATGAGCTGTTCGTCCGTAGCATCGGGGTTTATGAGCTTCCTGTAGATATCGTTGGTAAAAATGGCCACAGAACCCATGAGGCAGGAGTCAGCCGTGGAAAGCACCGCCGCCATGTAGGCCGCCACCACGAGACCAGAAAGCCCTATTGGAAGCACCGTCACGATCATCATGGGCGTCGCCAGTTCCGGATCGTCCAGTCCCGGGATCAGGATGTGCGCCAAAAGCCCCACGAGCGTCATTCCGATGGCGAAAAGCGGCCATTCGATGGGAAATCCAGTGAGGAAGATCCCCCACTTGGCGGTGCTTTCGTCCTTGGCGGCAATGACACGCTGGAAGGTGGCTATCGAAATGAACCAAACCGGGAAAATGGACAAAAACCATCCTATGGCCGTCTTCCAATCCACTGCATCCCACTTCGTCAGGTTCGCCGTTTCGGGATCGGCGGCGAGCTTTTCCATAAGCGCCCCATATCCGCCGACCTCCTTGAGCCCCAGGGGTACAAGGATGAATATGACGCCCACAAAGAGAATCACCAACTGGTAGACGTCGAGCGTCATTACGGCTTTCAGGCCCCCCATGGCCGTGTAGGCCAGTATGATGATGCCCGCGATAATGATAGTCATGGTAACGGGAAAACCTATGGTTCCGGCCACGAGTTTCGCCCCGGCAATCACCTGTCCGCCCACGAAGGTCCACCAGGACAGGCCTATCAGAATGGCGGCTACCATGCCTGTTTTCTTGTCAAACCTGTATTCGAACAGGTCACCGGTGGTGAGCCCCTTGACCTTGTCGGACCAGCGTTTTATCTTTGGCGCCAAGAAAAACGCCGCCAGAACGGCGCTCAGGCCTGAAACCCCTATCAGCCAGGATCCGGAGATCCCGATGCTGAACCCCAGGCCGCCCATGGCTATGCTGAAACCTCCTCCAATGTCCGTGGCCGCACAGGATCCCGTGGTCCGTATCAACCCCATGTTCCTGTCGGCCGCCAGGAAAGATTCGTTTTCCTTACCCTTTTGAGCCTGTTTCATGATGTAGTAGCCAATAGAAAGAAGTGATGCGAAATAAAGTATGACGACGATCAAATCCAGGGCATGCAGTTGCATGGTGCTCCCCCCTTTTTTCTTTAACTGGCATTCTTTTCCCCGGGCCAAACCCGGCTACGGAGACTTTTTAAACTTTCACCCATCAGCTATCTAATCACATCTTCTTCAATCCCTGGTCTTACCCCTCCTTTCCCGTTACCCTGCACAGGAAGTCGAACAAAAATCGGGTCGTAGCCACTACGGTGTCCAGTTCCACGTACTCGTCGGCTCCGTGGAAATTACCTCCCGCCGGACCCGCCACGAGGGTGGGTATGCCCAGCCTCCCTCCCGTGTAACAGAAGTCACCCACGCTGGCGAAATAGCTTATGGCCGGCGTCTTGCCTGTTACGGCTTCCATGGAAGCCTTCATATCTACGGCGTAAGGATCGTCTTCGGCCAGCACGTAGGCGGGAAAGCCGTCACACTGTTCGTGAGGCGCTTCCCGGAATTTGACTTGCGCTTTCGCCCTGCTTCCGGCACGCTCAATGGCTTGCTCGGCTTCCTTTTGCACGGTTTCTTTGGTTTCCCCTACGACGACGTGCCTGAAGACGCTGAAAAAAGCCTTGTCCGGAACGGAAAGAGCCGCGCCTCCCCCATGAAAGTCAACGCAGCACAACGATCCCTTCCCGAGTTTTTCGTGGAAGGGCATTTCCGTCTTTTCGAGTTCCAGAAGTATCCTGGCCGCTTCGCTTACAGCGTTTATCCCCAGTTCCGGTTTTGCCCCGTGGGCCGATTTCCCCCGGACATGAACCGTGTAGTTCCAGCCTCCCCTAGCTCCAAGGCAAAGGCTCGGGAAAGCGACATCGGAAAAGGCGCTGCTTGGTTCGGTAATTACCGCCACGTCGGATTCAAGGGGAATCAGGCCGTCCATTATCAGCGCGTCCGTACCGAGACCGAAGGGACCTTCTTCGTCGCAAACAAGGCTATAGATGATCCGCCCCCGAAAAGGTTTTTTCTCCTTCACGAATGCCGCGAGAGCCAACATTATCGCCGCACAGCCGGATTTCATGTCACAAGCCCCCAGCCCGTACATCCGGTTACCCTCTACTTCCGCGGCGAAGGGATCGCGCTTCCACCCATCGCAAAGCCTGACAGTGTCCAAATGGCCGTTGAGCACGATTACCGGTCCCGGTTGCCTTCCATCCAGGCTGCCAACGACGTTGACCCCCCTGTAATCGAAGATCCGCTCCTCGTGGAAGCGATGGAACTCCGCTGGCACACCTGCGGTACGGAGCCAGCCATGGGCAAATTCCATGACTTGCTCCTCGCTGAAATACGGGCTAGGAATCCTCACGAGCTCAGCGAGAAGCGCGGATATTTCACCCAGCTCGAATGAAGCCATTATTTGTGTTTCCCCCGTTTTCTTCTTT
>NPIG01000049.1_pt2 | contig 47468 bp, 83 predicted proteins | sample 8637441 | NCBI WGS metagenome assembly NPIG01 (sample SAMN07420675, study PRJNA396082) | bioreactor metagenome | isolation source: sample BR6 brine-fed electro-methanogenic bioreactor BR | place: Japan: Kochi | collected 2016-06-14
GCCCCCTCGTTGGCGGCGGAATTTTATGAATCCCCGGACCCGGGACAGGAAAGAGGTAACCCGGCTCTCGGCCGGCGATGCGCTCCCGGTTGCCGGACAGAGACGCTCGAGGATTTCGGGCAGAAACGCGTTGTAGAAAAGGATTGTCTTGAACGACGCCACCGGGTCATCGCAGGACGGCCTCTGGATATGGGTCAGCGTATCGTCGGCTGCCCGGCGCAGATCGAGATCATCCAGGGCGGCGTATTCCCGCTCCAGGGAATGAAGCAGCGTTTCACTGAACATGCGGTATTCTTCGCTTGCCCGGACCATGTCGATCAGGCGGCGTTCTTGATCTTCTTGCGCGAGAACCGATCGGGGAAGACCGCGTTGAGATCTTCGATGCAAGTACTGGGAAGGTCCTGGACGAGCTCGTCGCCGATCCGTCGCATGACAGACGGAAGATCGGTCTTGGTCTGGCGCGTCGCCGCGGTCATGCGGGACAGGGCGATGGTTACCGTCTTCGGAGTGTCGTCGCCGGCATGACCGCGGACGGCTTCCGTCTTTTCCGCAATCATCTGACAAAGCTCTTTTTTCGACAGGCCGTTTCGGGCCCGCATCGCGATGATCTCGGTGAAAAGAGCCAGATTCACGGCAAGCTGGTTCTGGGGCATGACCGTTCCCTTCGATCGAAAACGCTTTACGGTATAGATTTGGGTTCGTTTACGGTATTCGGACTAATCCGGATCGGCGAATACCGTTTATCGGCGAACTATTCCGAGAATTTCGGCGCGCAGAATCCGTCGGTTGACGAGAAGGTGCTGCCGGGAAATGCCGCCTTGGCAAGTGCCAGAGCCTTGTCGCATGCGGCCTTATCTCCGAACTCGGCCGAGGTCAGGCCGGCGCGATGGGATCCCATGTGACCCAGAATAAGGACGTAGGGGTGCGTTGCGGAAACAGGCTCGCAGACGGGCGTGCCGGATGCGGGGTCGTTCGCAAAGGACAAGGAAGCATTCGACACCAGCATGCCGGAACAAAGAGCCGCAATTATGGCCTGCTTCATGGGCTCATCCTCCCCAGATCGGGTACCAGCCACAGTATTTGCAAACCTGCTTGTCATTCATGGGATGAAGGCCAATGATTCGGCACATAACGAAAGCGTAGATCTTCTCGGACAAGCCGAGAGGCTTGTTCTCTTCGGCCTCCTCTGACTCGGGATGATCGCAGGCGCAGCTGACGCCGGCGGCATTCCTGAGGCGTTTGAGCGCGTGATGCTCGCAACCGCAGCTTTCTTCGAGGTCGATCATGGCGCCGTCGAAAATTTTCCGGTCAATCGTGATGAGATCGCTCATTTTTCTATCCTCGTCTGGCTGTTTCGGATCGATGAGCCGGGCATTTTTCACCCGGCTCATCTTTCCGGAACGGCGGATTTACGGCTTGGTTTCGCCGTAGGACTCGTCGACAGCCTTCTGGGCTTCGGACTTCTTGAAGTCGAGGCCGAGATTGTCGAAGGTGATCGCGTCGATGACGTGCCCGGAGGTGTCGAAGGCGCTGATCTTCACCCGGTCGTGAACCTGGGTCACGGGAACCTCGACGGAGATCTGCGTCGCGACCCGGAACACCTTGTCCTTGCGATCGACGAGAACGACGTAGAACATGGTGTCGCCGTCGACGACTTCGGTGCCCATGCGCCAGATATCGCCAGTGAACGTCTCGCCCTGCCCGGCTCCCTCGATCGCCTGCCCGACACTCTGTTGGCGCATGGCCGACATGTAGGCGGCCAAGGTTTTCTGAGGCGTTTCGCCGACGCCGACGATCGTTCGGTTCTTTACCGAGACCATGGCGAAGGCCTGGCGGATACCGTTCGCATCCTTGAGGATGGTCAGGAACGTCGGCTGACCGGAGACGATATAGGGAATTGGCGCCGTGGCCGTATAGCCGAGGTCCTGAACCTTGCCTTGGGCCGCCTTTCTCGCTCCGTCTTCGGTGACGCCGGACTGCAGGTAGAAGGTCGCCTTCTTGGTGCGGGTGTCGACCAGCATGAAGCCCATGGTGCCTTCGTCGCTACCCGACGACTGAATGCCGGTAAACCAGACCTGGCGGCCGTCCTTGGTGCGCGTCAGGAACATCCCCAGGGTCGGTTTTTTGACGCCGTCACCAGTGAAGGAATTGAGCCAGCCCTTGCCGTATTCGCCCCACCAGGAGATCTGTTTGAAAATGAAGTTTTCGGGCTGGATCCGATCGATCCACTTGGGGGCGTCATTAATGCCGTATTCCTTGATATTGCCGGTTTCGGGATCGATGACCAGGACGCCGGTCGCGTCCGCCCCACTGAAAACGATGGTTTTTTCATAAAGGGTGACGACCCAGAACGGATTTCCGGCATCATCGGTTTCGAAGGTGAAGTCGGTGTGGTACCGGTTCGCATAGCCGTTATTGTAGATATGGCGCTCGAGGGAATCTCCGAACCAGCTGTCACGCAGGATCTTCATCTTCCGGTTCAGGACGATTTCGGCGTCCTGGACATTGGTCTGGCTGACCCGGACATAGCCGGGTGTGACGTCGTTACTCGCCCATTTGATGAAGCCGGAGTGCTCGAGGGGAGCCTGCCACCAGAGTCGGCCGTCAACTTCGGAAAGATTCATCGTACCGATGGTGACCTGGCTGCCGAGGCCGGTGCCGCCCGCCGCGCCGAGAAGTTCCTCGGCCCGGATCTTGGCGGTGTTCGCATCGACAAGCCGCGCCTGGGTCTGATCGAACTGTTCGAAGTCGGCGTCCGCGGTCTTGACCTCGACCTCGCCGAGAATGTCGTGGTAGCGGTCGGCATTCAGCATTTCGGAAGAAATAAACAGGACAGCGGAAATGAACAGAATGACGGAAACACCACCGCCCCATATGGAAAATGGCGTGAATTCATGCCGGCGCCGCGGTTCATTTTTCGCCCGGGCCGCCTTGTCTCTGGCGCTGTCGATTTTACGCGCCATAAAATAGCTCCCGACCACAAAACCGACCAGATTGATCAGATAGAAACTGAAGCTATCGGCAGCTATGATCGGCATGACCAGTAGATTGAACAGGAGAATGATCAGGAAAGGGACCAGGGCCGGCAGAATGCAGGCCTTCCAATTCGTTTTCGGGGTCACGAGCGCCAGGATAAGCATCAGCGCACCGCAGATCGCCGGAGTAATCAGATAAATCATCATGCGGTTCTCCGCTCTGCCGGGGTGGCCCCCGGGGGAAAAGAAACTGTTTTATGAAAGATGGGTTCAAGTCGAACCGGCCGTCACAAGGAAGGGGCCGGGTCGACTGGACCCGGCCCCTTCCCACCTGGAGGAAATCGACGGCCTTAAGCGGCGGCGCCTTCCTCGGCGACCTTCGGCTCGCCCGACCACAGGACGTTCAGGCGCGAGAAGGAGACCTTCTTGCCATCTTCGGCGGTGAAGCTGTCGTCCTGGTAGAAGCCGTACAGGCGGACGACGTCGCCCTCGCCGAAGCTCTTCAGCAGGTTCGATGCCTTCATGGCCTTGTCGTCGTCGGCGCGCTCGACGTTGTCGAAGGCGACCACGCTGGTCGCTTTCTTGCCCTCCCGGGCGACCTTGAAGGCGGCCCAGGTGCCGCCGTTCTTCATCTTGCCGGTACGCAGGCTCTGGATCATGCCCTGCAGGTTGTAGCGCTTGTCGCGTTTCTGTTCACTCATGTTGTCTGCTCCTGAAAAGGTTTTTTGGGATCCCCGATGACCGGGGCTTTCGCCATTTGGCTGATGACCCGGCCGTCCAGGGGATGCCGATCTCCGGCCTCCACTGCCGCGGTTACGGGATGTCTGGAAAAGCTTCCGAGAGACATTCGACATCGGCCGAACATCTTTCTTGGCGGTTTCCTCAAGGGCGTGTGCCCGCCCGACAGGGCTGCGGGTACAAGCCCTCACTGGGAAACGCCTATTTCCTGGAAAAATCAGAACCCGCGGGTGAATTTGCGGGATTGCGGGTTATCCGGCGCCGGATCGGCGGCGATCAGGCGCGCGCCTTGTATCTCGGAGACAGTATGTCGTCGAGCAACTCCGCGGTTCTCTTGTCGGCGGCAATACCTCTGCTTTTCGCCGAGCGAAGGATCTCGCGGCGCGCACGGTCGAGAACCTTGTTTTCGATTTGTCGGATCCGTTCGCGGCTGACGCCGTATTTCGCGCCGAGATCTTCGAGGGTCATGGGCGAATCGATGAGATGCCGCGCGACGAATATCCCTTGTTCGCGTTCGGTGAACTTCGACAGAACCTCGCGCAATACCTGCTTGCCGAGCTTCATTTTCTCGTTCGTCTCACAGATCTCGGCCGGGTCAGGCTGCTCGTCCTCGATGATATCCTGGATCTGCGCGGAGTTCCCCTCGGAAGAATTGCCGATCGGCGCATTGAGCGAAATGTCGTGATTCGACATCCGGATGGCGACCTGCATGAGCTGGGAAACGGAAACTCCAGCCTCGGCCGCGATGTCTTCCGCCACTTCGGGGGTCATCTGCGACATGTCGAAAATACCGCGCCTGGCCAGCATCGCCGGCAGGCGAAGCAGAAGGCGGTTGCGGACGTTTCGCGATGCCGCATGCACCGTCGACCAATTGGCGAGTACGAACTCGCGCATCCGCAGTCGGATATAGAAGGCGGAATAGGTGGCGAATCTCGCTCCGTTCTCAGGATCGAAATTGTCGAGTGCCATCATCAAGCCGAGATTCCCCTCGGCGATCAGGTCGGTAATAGGGAACCCGTATTTCAGGTAGCTTTTGGCGATCATGAAAACAATTCGAAGACACCCGGTAACGATAAGGTTCGCGGCCTCCGGGTCACGATGATCGCGCCAGCGCCGGGCCAGTTCGGTCTCTTTCTCGGGGGAGAGGATGGTCGTTCTGCGCACATCGTTGGAATACATGCGAAGAATGTTCCGATCATCCACATGAGAGTCGGTCAAATTCATACTTTCGGATTTCCCATAAACGAACGGGTGAGCGATGAAGGACGGCAATTAAGATATGGGTTCGTGGCGGCGTTCAGGGCCGTGTAAAGCGCGGAAACTTCAGGATTTCAGGGCGGCCATCTCACGGTAGACCCTGCAGGGAATGAGAGCCGTGACGCCGTTGTGCGCCGCAGCATAGTCGTGATGGAAAAACCAGAATTCACCGGGGAAGAGTTCTCCGGTTCCAACGATCCGCTCCTTGTCGATCGGCGGCTCGAGGCCGCCGGAAAACGAGGCATGACCGCTTCGGCAAAGATGAAACGAGCCGCTGGCCGAAACCTGAAGGGCATCGCCGAGGTCGTAGCTGAAGCGCATCATCCGTCCGTCCGCGAGCCGGACGAAATCACCGATGCGAGGTCCGGAAAGGCGGTTGAACAGAGCCTCGCGCGCGGCAAGGATCTCGCCGTCGCGGGCGTCGAATTCAGGACGGGACATGTGCGCCTCCTCTCGCCATGGCGGCGGTGAATTCTTCTTCCGTCAGGTCGTCATGGGCGACGATCGAAAACGCCGGCTCGCCGGAAGATCGCCGTCGGAACTCTTCGATACCGGCGGCGCCGGCGGGAATTCCCAGCCAGGCGCGTATTTTCCGGGCCAGGATGAAGTAGGTGTCACTGTCACGATCGGAGAAGAAGCCTCCGTCTTCGCAAAGGTCGCACCACTGGCCATGTTTCTGGATATGGACGAGAACCTCCCCGATCCGGAAAGATGTCCATCGAAGGCCCCTCTCGAGAGGCATGCCGCAGAAAAAACAGGTTGGCTGGCCGGGAGCGGCGCGGGCGGCCCGCTCGGCGCAGGCGGCGATCTGTTCGCCATGCCATTTCGCGAAGTCGTCCCTCTGCTCCGGGCTGGGGAGACAGACGAAAGATTCAAAGGGGCGGATGGTCAGCCCACTGTCTTCACAGGGCTCGCCGAGATCGACTTCCGTCGTCCAGCCCCGCGCGTTGGCGTCGAGCCAGGACAGCATGAGCCGATCGATATATTCGAGGTCGCGCCAGACCCAGCCGAATGGATTCGCGAGCACATCGTCGGTATAGCGCGCATTCATCGAGCCGCTGGATATGGAAAACCGGTACGGGGTCGAGCTCATGGAGCTTCCTTCATCGTTCGGGAATGAGGTTCGCGACTGCGCGTCAGGACAGGCGTCTTTGAATCGCCTGGATCAGTTCGCCGACGGTTTCCGCGTGAATCTGATCGGCGGAAGAGCAGATCGACGTATCGAATTCGATGTCCAGCGCGAGAGCCAGTTCCGCCAGGTCGATCTCGTCGAGGCGCATGCCCTCAACGAACCGCGCGCCGTCATCAAGATCCTCGGCGCAGCCGCCAAAGAGCGAGGTAATGATCGTCCTGATCCGTTCGGCCACTCCGGCCTGGACCGGCGAAGGAACCTGTTTCCGGGTCTCGAGCAGAGCGTCGCGTATGGCAGAAACGGCGCGATGCTCGCGAAACAGGTTTCCGTCATCCTTGAGCGGGGTCATATCGATGACATCGAGCAGTTCCTGGGCGGAGTTCCGCAAAATCTCGAGCTTGCGCTCGAGTTGGCCGATTCTGGCGCTGACGGCTTCCCGAACCCCGGGATCATTGGCGATACGCGTGGAATCGACGTGTGTGGTTCCCTTGGCAACGATCATGGCGCTCTCCGTGGAGGATGATTGGGGAAGCGGATGACGCATGCCGCTCACAGGAGGATATAGAGGCGCACAGCACGTGCGCCCGAGTTGGCGGAGTGGGAATAAAAAGAGGCGCCGCTCAGCTTGCGGCGAAGTTCGGATAGGAAATGGACAAAACTTCGAGCTCGGTCATACCCTCGGGCAGGGATACGCTCACGGCGTCCCCGACCCGTTTGCCGGTCAGGGCCCGGCCGACGGGCGACGTCAGGCTGATCCGCCCGCTCTCGGGCTCGATCTCATCGGCACCGACGAGGGTGACGGTTCTCTCGCGGTCGTTCTCATCGACATAGCGAACGGTGGCGCCGAAAAGAACGGTATCGCGGCGCTGTTGACGTGAGGGGTCGACGATGACCGCGGCCTCGAGCCGCCGAGTCAGGTAGCGAACGCGGCGATCGATCTCGCGCAGGCGTTTCTTGCCGTAGATGTAGTCGCCGTTCTCCGAGCGATCCCCATTGCCGGCCGCCCAGGAAACGGTCTCGACCACCTGGGGGCGTTCGATGCGTAGCAGTTGATGAAGTTCGGCGGAGAGACGAGCATGTCCTTCCGGCGTGATAGGCTTGTCGGCACCGGGACGAGCGCTGATTTTCATGTTGATTCCTTGGTCCATCTCTTGCCTGAGCTATCCGACCAACATCCTGGAGCCTTCTACCGTGTGGCCACAATGCTTGCACTCCCAGAACTCGACTTGTTCCGGACCATCGTCAGCGAAGCAATATTCCATGGGAGTAAAGTGACACATCGGCTGTTTATCTTCGGATTTTTTTTCGATGCAGTTTTCCATGCTGTCCACATTCTTGGTTTAATGAAATTGTCGGCAAATTAGCGGCGTCGCACGAGCCGGCAGGTATGCTCGGGACGAATGGTCTCGTCGGACGAACCAAGGCCGGTCGGGTTCCGGAAGGGAGCTTCGATGCAGGCGGTCTGTCCTTCGTGATTGGTGATGATGCGCGGACAGCGGATATCGTAGGCTGCCGGACGTCCCCAGAAGCCCCTGTGGCCGGGCGGAAAGCCGATCAACATTGCCGCCTTTCCCTCGGCCGTGACGCAGTATCCGCCGTCACGGATCTCGAACTTGCCGCGGATTTCACCTCGCCAGTCCTGCAGGGTCCAGTATCCGTACATCGGGGTCAGGAAATCGAAGGTTTCGATGCGGCTGTTCGTTCCTTCGATGAAGTGGGAATGAAGAAGCCGGGAAATTTCATCGGCCGGCAGGGGATAGCCGCCCGTCTCCTCGGCTATGGCCGCGGCCGGGATGACAAGCTTGATGGCGGCCGCGATAAAGGCGGCGATTATTGTGGATCTCATGGGAAGCGGCCGTGCTCAGTGGCCGTTAACGCCGCCGGCGGGCGACGGGATGGGAAGCTTGCCCTCACGAATGAGGAGGTTCCACTGACGGCGTTCGTCGAAGCGGCCGGCGATCAGGCCAATGACGATACCGACGAAGAACACAATCGAGGCGACGATGAAAATGCTCATGCCATATCTCCTTGCCTGGCAGACAATCTAGAAGCGTTAGTGAGAAAACGCGAGACGTCGGACTCGGGATGCTCTTTCGCGATCTCGAGCATCACGGCCGGTCCGACGATGCTCCAGTCGACGCAGGGATTATGGAAGCCTTCGGGATGAACCGTCGGGCAGCCGAAACCTCGATCGTCGATGTAGAAGTCAGCGCGCACCTTGGGGCTGCGTGAGTACGAGAACTGGGAAGGGTTGGCGTTGATCCCATAGAACCCGATCCCTTCGCTTTCGAGAAAGTCGACGGCAGGCGCCAGCCTGTCGCCGGATCGCACGGTGAACAGGATCAACTTGGCGCCGGCTTCTTGCCAGGCGCGCAGCCAGTAGAGCGCGCCGGGAGCCGGCCTGCCGATTTCTGGAAAGCAATGATCGACGACCGTGCCGTCGAAATCGATGCTGATGAACATCGAGATCTCCTGTGAATTCGAAAGGGTCGGAAACGTCAGCGAACGGTCCTGGAGGCGAGCCGGGAATCGATGCCCCTGACGGCAAGCCGGATCAGAAGTGGGACGGCGAGAGTCATGGCGATCAGCACAAGAGCCAGTCCGCAAACCAGGAACATGATCGATTCCATGATCCCGGAAACGAGCGGCGCATGGATCAATTCGTCCCATCCGGTACGAAGGCGGGAAATGGCTCGGTCGGTGCCAGGCGTGACATGGATACGTGAGAGCATATTCGGGACTCCCGTAAAGATCCCTGAGAAAAATATGGTTCCGTGACGGGGAAGAAGTTGAACAAAAATAAAACCGCCCCGGCGTCGCAACTATGGCCGGGGCGGTTTCCATTCGACAGAAAAGTGTCCGTCGGGTGGGGGATCTGTTTTCAAGTGTCCCAACCACCGCCAAGAGCCTTGAAGAGATCGACAGCTGCGAGGAAGCGGTCTGCCATGGCCTGGCGCAGGCTGTCCTCGGCGGACAAGCGGCTGCGCTGTGCGTCGAGGACCGTCGAGAAGTCTACCGCACCGACCGCATACTGCGCTTCCGAGATACGATAGGTTTCCTGCGCGCGATCAGCCGAAATGCCGAGTTTTTCGGCACGTCTGGAAGCGGTTTCCGCAGCATTCAGGGCATCCTCGACCTCCTTGAAGCTCTGCAGAACCGTCTGTTTCCATCCGGCCTCGAGTTCGGCATAGCGAGCCCTGGAGGAATCCAGTTCGGCCTCGAGCCTGCCGCCTGTGAAAATCGGAGCCGACAGGGAAGCGGCGATAGATGCGAGCATCGAGGTACCACCGGTCGAAGCCACAGTAAGTGCGTCGGATGCGGAAATACTCAAACCCGGCAGAAAAGCGGCGCGTGCGGCGCCAATATCGGCATTGGCGGCGATCAACTGGGCTTCCGCCTGACGAATATCGGGACGGCGCTCGAGAAGAAACGCCGGCTGGCCCGAAGCGATGGCTGGCAGAGCCAAGCTGGCAATCCCTTCTCCGGAAAGCGAAAAGCCTTCGGGGGCCTGACCAACGAGAATCGCCATGGCGGTTTCAGCCGCGCGCGAGGTCTTTTCGAGGGAAGGTATACTGGCTTCGATGGATGCGACGCTTCCTTCCTGGCGGATTTCGTCGAGAGGCGCAGCCGCGCCGGCTTCGACCTGCCGGCGGACGATCTCAAGAATGCGCTGCGAGGCCTCGAGGTTTTCGCGGGCGATGGTCAGCCGGTCGCGGGCGGCCATGGCCTGGATGTAGGTGGAAACGATCTCCGACTGCACTGAGAGGGTCGTCGCTTCGCGCGAGAAGACGCTGGCGTCGCGGCGCGATACCACCGCCGACAAACCGGCCCGGTTGGCGCCCCAGAGATCGGCCTCCCAGGCAACGGAAATGTTTGCACGTTGCGTGCCCGTCGACGAGTTCGCCACCTTTGCCCCGCTGTTCTTGGTGCGCGAATAGGATCCCGATTGGGAGCCCGAGGCACTGATCGAAGGAAGTAAGGAAGCATTCGACGTACGAACGGCAGCGCGAGCCTGAAGAACCCGCTGACGTGCCGCTTCGATGTCGAGGTTCTGTCTGCCGGCCAGGGTGATGAGGGAATTGAGCTCGTTATTGCCGAATTTTTCCCACCAAACGGCATCGATGGCGACGGCGCTCGCTTCGGCTTTGGCCGCGAACGCGTCAGGGACGGTGATCTCCGGTCGCTGATAGTCGGGCGTCAAGGAGCAGGCGGCGAGCAGAGCCACGGAAGCAAGGAGAGCGGTTCTGGAAAGGATGATCATCTTGATTGTCTCCTTGAGCGTCTATTCGGTGGACAGAGCCACGACGGGATCGAGCCGAGCCGCCTTGCGTGCCGGCAGAAATCCGAACAGAAGCCCGGTCAGGAAGGCGCAGCTGAAGGCGAGTATGGAGGGGGACGCCGAGAGAACGACGGTGATGCCGAAACTCTCGACGATGGCGGAAGCGGCAAAACCGATCAGGACTCCAAGCGTTCCGCCAACGCCGCAGACGACGACGGCCTCGGTGTTGAACTGCAGCAGAATGTCACGCATCCGCGCGCCGGTCGCCATGCGCACCCCGATCTCGCGGGTACGCTCGGTGACGTTGACGAGCATGATGTTCATGACCCCGATGCCGCCTACAAGAAGCGATATCAGGGCGATTGATCCAAGCAGGATGGTCAGTGAATCCTGGGTCTGTGCCGCCGTCTCGAGGAAGGAAGCGGTATTGCGCACGCGGAAATCCTCTGCCCCGTGACGGGTGGTCAAAAGGGTCTCGATTCGGCTCTGGGTCTCGTCGATAGTGGCGGCATCCGTCACCTTGACCGTCAATCCGCTGAGGTGAGACTTGCCGAACAGACGCATCAATCCGGTGCTCAGAGGCACGAGGATAACGTCGTCCTGGTCGCTGCCCCAGGGAGAGGCTCCCTTCTCCGCGAGAATGCCGATCACCTCGAAAGGAACGGATCCTACGAGAATGTAGTTCCCGATGGGATTTTCCCCGTTGGGGAACAGCGAAGTCGCCGTCGTCTGGCCGAGCACCGCGACTGAGGTGTAGCTGCGAAGATCGTCGGAATTGATGAACGATCCGGAGATGACGTTCCAGTCGCGAACCGTGGTGAATCCGGGCCATGCACCCTGGACCTGGGTCTTGTAGTCAATGCTTCCGAACCGGACGGTGGCCTGGGTGCTGCGCTCGGGCGAGACCGCCTCGATATTCTCGATCTCCGCAATGGCGGCTGCGTCCTCGGGAGTGAGACTGACCGTTTCTCCGCTGCCGCGGCCATGGCCGACGCCCGGCCGAACGATGAGAAGATTGGTGCCCATGGCCGAGATGCGATCCATGACATCTTGCTTGGAGCCGTCACCGATGGCCATCATGACGATCACCGCGGCAACGCCGATAACGACACCGAGCAGGGTAAGGAAGGTTCGGAAGATGTTCGACCGCAGCGAGAGGACGGCCATCTTGAGTGCTTCGCCGAAACTCGAAACGAGGCTCGGCGCATCCTTCTGTTCGCGAACGGGAAAAGGTGTGGCGTCAAAGGCCGATGCGCGATCGGAGCGTTCATCCTCGACGATCTCCCCATCGTGGATCCGCACTACGCGCTTCGCCCGCGCCGCGACGCCGGCGTCATGGGTGATGAGCACGATGGTGCGACCCTCGGCGTTGAGTTGGTCGAGCAAGTCCAGAACGTCGGCGCCGCTCGCCGAATCAAGGGCTCCAGTTGGCTCGTCGGCGAGAATGACACGCGGATCGTTCATCAGGGCACGGGCGATCGAGACCCGCTGCTGCTGGCCGCCCGAAAGCTCCCCGGGCTTGTGGCCGGCGCGATCGGTAAGGCCGAGTCGTTCGAGCAAAGCGCTCGCACGTTCGTTGCGGGTGCGCCGCGGCCAGCCGGCATAGATGGCGGGAACCTCGACATTGGCGAGGGCGCTCGAATCGGCGAGCAGGTTATAACGCTGAAAGACGAACCCGAAGGTGTCGCGCCGCAGGGAAGCAAGAGCGTCGGAATCGAGGGTTGCGACATCGATTCCGTCAACCTCGTAGGATCCGGCGCTCGGCGTATCCAGGCAGCCGATGATGTTCATGAGGGTAGACTTGCCGGAGCCCGACTGGCCGATGATGGCAACGTATTCGCCTTCATGGATATCGAGCGAGACGCCGTCCAGGGCGTGAACCGTGCCGCCACCGGTGACGAAGGTCTTCTCGAGATTTTCGAGATGAAGAAGCGGAGTGGACAAGATCATCGCCGTGCTCCTCCCAACTTCAGGCCGCCGGTCGGCGGGGACGGCATGTCGTTGGCGGCGCTCTTCTTCGCCGTCTTGGTACCGAGCGTCACCATCTCGCCGGCTTCGAGGCCGGAAACCACTTCGACCGTGGTGCGGGTGGCAAGGCCGGTCCTGACCTTGCGGGACTCGATGCCTTTCGGCGTCATGACGTTGACGGTCGCGGAATTGTCAGAGCCGCTGCGAACAAGCGATGCGGCCGGGACGGTCACGACATTCTCGGCGCGGCCTTCGAGAAAGAAGACCTGGGCGGTCATGCCGCTCATCAGCAGGCCATTCTTGTTCCCGACGTCGGCCAAGACATTGTAGAGTACGACGTCGTTTTCGATGGTCGGAGCCGGCAGAATCTGGCGCACGGTTGCATGCCAGCGACGCGACGAGTTGCCCAGTGTCGTGAACCAGGCCTTCATGCCGGGCTTGATGCGGGAGATGTCGGCTTCAGCAACGTCGGCACGCACGGTCATGGTATCGAGATCGGCGATCTGCAGGATGGTCGGAGCCGACTGGCTGGCATTGATGGTCTGACCTAGGGAAACGTTCTGGGACATGACGGTGCCGCTCATGGGGGCCAGAATCATGGCGTAAGAGAGATTCGCCTCGTCTCCTTCAAGAGTGGATTCCGCCTGCTTGATCTGCGCCTCGATGGTCTTGAGCGTGGTTTCGGCGATCGTAACATCGGTCTTTGCCGTATCAGCAGAGTCCTGGCTGGCCGCCTTGAGGACGAGCAGCTTCTTGACGCGCTCGTACTGGATCCGGACAAGAGCGAGCTTCGCGTTCTGCAGGTCGTATTGGGCGCGCAATTCGAAAAGACGGGCCTTGTCGGATTCGACACGGCTCTTGTAGACCGTGGAATCGATCTCTGCGAGAAGGTCGCCTTCCTGAACCCGGTCGCCGATTTCGACATTCACCGCCTTGAGTTGCCCCGACACCTGGGCGCCGACATCGACGTAGTTCTTGGGCTCTAGAGAGCCGAGCGCAGTGATGGTCTTTTCGATCGTCCCGATGGTCGCTTGGAACGTGGGAATAGACGCATCATCGGAGGTGTTGGCGCGCGACTGCATGAAGGCGCCTCCAACCAAAGCGAGAACTATGGTTCCCCCGACCAGGCAAATGGCGACAATAATTTTTTTCAGGGAAGAAGGCTTTTTGGCGCTCATGACTTAATCCTTGGACTGATAAGGAAGCTTTTCCTCGAATCAGATATGTGAGTTTTCCGGGAAAAATCGCCGGAATTCCGGGAGAAAAACGGTAACTGAATATTTCAGCTATGGCCGTGATCCCGCAGGAAAACGATCACGGCCAGCCGCATGAACAAAAGAAAAGCGCGGGCCCTGGAGGGCCCGCGCCGTACGATACGGAAATGAACTGTAACGAAATGAATCCCGGTATCAGCTGAATTCAGTATCAGGACCCTGCTCCGGCACTCAAGAGGCCGCCGCAAGCATCCGGACATTCAGTCACAGAAGGGAGAAAAAGGTTTTCTCTCGGTTGCGATCGACGATCGGCGGTAGACAGGGAAGTGCCTCTTCATATGTTCCGGCGCGAAGCGCGGGCTGCGCGTGACGGTCGGAAAAGATGTCGATGATCTCCTTGGCGATCTCGCGGGAAACAGGATGGGATCTGGTTCGGAACCGGCTCGAGAACCTGGCCACCGGTGTGGATCTGTCGACATCGGCGATCATCGACAGGATCGAGGGAATATCGCTGTGCCCGGAATTGTCGATCAGGACGGGAGCCTCGGCATAGCGCAGCGGCATCGCGGCGGGAGACCATGTCGCTTCGGCGAAAGGGCCATGCATCGCCGGAATAATCGGGGGCGTGACGAAGACGAGGCGGAAGCCATCGTCGCCACCCTGCGCGAAGGCCAGCCGGGCTCCGGTTCTGGATTCGGCCTTCCCTGGATGCATCAGGTTGCGGCAGTGACAGCCGGTGCGTCCGAACGATCCGAATTCCCAGAAGGGATCGCTTCGTTTCTCGTTCGGATTGTTCAGGCGCGGCCGGCGGAGCATGACGATATAGACGGGCTCGTTCATGATCGGCGTTCACTCCGGATGATTTTCCTGCTGGCACAGCTCGCCGTATTCGTCCCTGGTCAGGAACAGGTGCTTGCCGGAACAATCGAGGATTTGGTCGACGGAGTTGTTCCAGGAAGCTCCGGGAATGCAATTGTCCTTCACGCCGGTCACAGCGGGCCCGACGTCAACGATCATCGGGGCGCCGTCGAATACCCGGATCTCATAGACCCGGTCGGGCTTGAAAAACGTCTGGTCCCGGAAGGCAGCACCGAGAATGAGGTTGACCTGGCCGGGAATCATATCGTCGGGGCGCCCGACGAGACGGGCTGCGATTTCATACATGTCGGTGCCTTTTGGAATGTCGGGGCCTGCGTATCATTAGATCCCGGGCTGGGTAAACGCTTCTTCAACAGCGGAGACATCCTCGGATGTGGCGATACCCAATCCGGCCAACGCCTTCTTGAAGCCGCGGAGAATATTTTTTTCGGCGGTCTGGACCCGTCTTTTCGAGGTTCCTAGATGCTTGGCGATACGGTCCAGGGAAAGAGGCTTGTCGGTATTCAGAATGCGCTGATCGAGGATGAATGCCTCGGCCTTGCTTGCATCCTGGCGGAAGTCGATGACCAGTTGTTGTGCGATGGTCTCCTGCTGCTCCTTCTGGATCGTACTGGCGGCCGAGGGGGCCGGATCGGCGAAATTCCGCCAGTCTTCCTGGAATGCCCGCGGATCTCTGTTCGCATGACCTTCTACCTTCGGCGAAAGCGGATGGGCGCGGTCGAGATTGATATCATGACCCAAGATTCGCGGTTCCATCCGGCGCAGAACTTTTTCGGAAATTCCGGTGACGCGGGACATGTACTGCAGCCGGCTTTCCGTGAGGCGACCGTACGCGCTGGCCTCGTACTCGGCTGCCGCCCGGCGCAAAACCCAGAAGGCGCGCTTGTCGTCGATGTTCGTGCCAAGCCGTGTCGCCGTTATATTGTCCATCACATAGCGTCCGAGAACACCGGTGATGTGGTAGCGCACGTAGCTGTTGAGGCGGACGCCTTGCGATCCGTCGAAATTTGCGGCCTGCTCGACAAAAGCGAGCATCGCCTCCTGCTTCATATCCTTAAGGTGGCTCTGCATGCCGGAATTCCAGGCGTATTTCTTCGCCAATGAATAAACGAAGCGTTTGTGACGCTCGCAGAGATGCTTCATCGCCATGGTATCGCCATCGACCTGCCAGGCTCGAACGAGGGCCGTTTCTTCTTCCGGCGTCAACAACTCCTCACGCGGGATTGGCTTGAAGTGCGAGGGATAGGAACGATCGCGTTTCATGGTCGAAATCTCCGAAAAAATTAAGCCCCGGCGTCACGGATGGACGGCCGGGGCTTTGTTTTTATGTTGGGCTGGTCGTGTGTCGATCAGGCGGTGCGCGGAGCGGCCGCGGAGAGGACGCGGACACGATCGACCGTCTTCTGCTCGTTTGACCGGGTCTTGAAGGTGTGCTTCTCGAAGTAGCCGAAGACCCGGATCTTGTCGTGATCCTTGAAGCCGGTAAGGATTCTCTCGGCGCCGTTGCCGAAAGCGATGCAGGGCAGAGGATCGTTGTCCGTCCGGTCGAGCCGGAAGACAGCGAAGCGGCCGCCGTTGTTCATCGAGTGGCCCTTCAGGAACCGGATCTCGCCGGTGATGTTGTAGCAGTTCGCGACACGATCGGATTTCGCGTCCTCGGTTTTTTGCTGCGCTTCCTCGGTCAGGTGGCGCGGCAGGCGGCCGACGACGGCCCCGGTGATCATCACGGTCTCGACGGCGCCGGCATTGACATCCTTGTCCGTTTCGAGGCCGAGCTTGGCGAGCTGGCAACAGACCATCGGGTCGGCGTTGGCGACCGGCTGCACGGCGTAGCCCTCGGCGTCGCTGCGAATGACAAGGCGCTGACGATCCTTGCCTTCGACGCTGAGCCGAACGCGGGCCGCGTCGATACCGTTCGCGAAGCCGAGATGACGAAGTTCGTTCCCGCTCAAGCGGACAACGAGACGTCCTTTGCGGTTGGAAACCTTCATTGTCTCTTTTCCTTGTCTGGTTGAATGGCAGCCTGTCGGGCTGCGCGGTCGAAAGACATCGCGCGCGGCCCGAAGGAATGGTCACTTCGTTCCCCTGGAATCCCGCTTGCGGGTTCTATTTTGGAAATGTCGTCGCTGGCTGCGTGGTCAGGACGTTTGGAGGTGGTACCACCAGTCCGGCGGCACGGGGCGGTATCAGGCCGCCGCCCGGGAAAGAACGGGCTCGGCGCCCTGGAAGACGACGTCGACCGCGTTCCGGAGATTGAAAAGCGGAGGAATGTCGAGCAGGACCATCTCGGTCCGTTCGACGGGACCGGTCGGACGGTGAGCCTCCGGGATCATCAGCATCTCAGCATCGGTGAGCTCGTGCATGACCCTGCGGCGCTGGATATGCATGCCGCGTCGAAAAACGGCCGGATAGGCTTCATAGTCGACCCCGGCCTCGGCCAGCATGGCGATCATCTGGTTGCGATCCTTGCCATGCATCTGCGGAGCCGTGAAATGAGCCCTGGCGGCGGACGAGATCGAGTTGCGCATAGCGTCCGTTTCCCGCCAGATGATGGCGGCGACCGCCTCGTCCCTTGAGGGAACCTGGAAGGCGCGGCAATCGAAGACCGGAGGCGCGGACGCGGCGTGTCCAGGCATATGAAGGGAAAGCGCCGTCGTGAAATGACTGGTGGCCAGCGCGGCGGTCACGGACGTGATCTTGAAGACGCGTCCGTCGAAGAAGACCTGCTGGGACGGATCGTCGACGTCGAGAATCAGCGTGATCTCATCGGATTGCAGGTAGGCATGCCGGGCGCCGGTGTCATCCATCAGACCCATGGCCGTGTCGATCATGGAAAGGCAGAAATCGGCATCGAAAGGCTTTTCCATGTTCTGCGTGAACCTGGAGAATGCCCGGCCGTCGACGCGCACGCAGACCGGCAGCCCCGCGGTGAAGCGCGGTTCGGTTTGTGGTGCCTCGTAGCCCTTGATCCGCTGGGCGAGAAGATTTTCATGATCCTTGCTCATGATTCGAATATGTGTCCCTTCGGGGCGTTTGGGTCGTTGGAATAAAAATAGGCGGAGGCCCGGAGGCCCCCGCCCTTGTCTCCGTGGATTTCGATGCCGGCGCCCTACCGGATGAGCAGGTCCAGGGCCAGGGGCATGGAGCCGCCGCGGGTAGCCATCGAATCATTGAGGTTCCGGGAATCGAGGATCGTCGGCTCACCAAGAAGATCGTCGAGACATTCGTCGCTGAGATAGACGTCGCCGCGACCGGCGACGTCGCCGACAGTCCTGCGGTCCGCATCGAACGGGTTCTCGAAATCGATCGTCAGCTGGCCATTGCGGCGAACGATCTGCAGAGAAGCTCCATCATCGGCGACCAGATCCAGAACGTCTTTCATAGTTCGTTTTTCCTCTTGTCTGCAGACACGCGAAAAAGCGCGCCTTCCGGTATGTCCGAAGGCGCGCTTTGAAGGCTGTGTCGTATCAGGTCCGGGCTCAGCCCGTTTCTTTGAGAGGAAACATTTGTTCGAGAAGGATCAGTCCCCGCTTGGCCTCCTGGTCGTAGAAGTTCTCGACGACATCGACGAGGCGGCCATCACAACCAAGAATATCGTCCGTGATCTTGACGATCAGCCTGTTCGGGGCTGCCTGCGGGGCGATCGAAAGGGTTGTGTCCATTGCCTCCTGCTCATTTCCAGAACCCATTCTATCGGCCAGGATGGCAAGAAGGATGGATGGCGAGCGGGAAATTCCGGCATGACAGTGGATCATGATCCGTTTGCCGGCATGCAGGCGGGCAAACTGCAGGGCCTGCTCGACTTGATGTCGGTCGACGAGCCGCCGGCCCAGAGAAGGGGCGTCCAGATCATGGAATGCCAGGATGAGATGACTTGGGTGTGGTGACGCGCTAAAGCGAAGCAGATCCTGCTGGCCGGGATCTTCCAGGGTAATCACCGCATCGAAGTCATGCTTGTGTTTCTGCGCCTCGAAAAGAGAGCAGACAGTGAGATCACCCATGGCGGATCCTTTTTCTAGACGCTTTTCGCTGTGTCGCCGAGCGCCATTTCGATGAATTTGCCGGCCAGGTCGGCCGGAGCTTCCGGGAATGCGATCCCCCCGCAGATATAAAGAACATCTCCGATGAGGATCATGTCTCCCACGCTCGTTGAACGTGGTGTGGAAGTAAGACACTCGACCCCGTCGTTTTCCGGCCAGGAATGATCGATGTTGTTGGTGAGCCGGAAGGCCAGGGAGAGCACATTCTCGTCTTCGCCGACCGTCACGCGTGCCGCCGGCGCGTACGCGCCCATTGCATGGGCTTCGTTTACCAGTTCGACAGGAAAATCCTCGAATGTACCGATGATCAGCCTGCAAAGCTTCGGGTTGCGCGAGAACCTGTCCCAATCGAAGTGAAAAACCGTCGCGGTGATCGTGCTGGTCATGGAAAATCCTTCCTTGATATCAGGCTGCGGCCCGCATCCGCGGCATGCCGATCGAAACGTATTCAACCAGGCAGCGGTCGACGGACGGCGCGCATTGGAGATGGATTGAACCGGGGATGGCGTAACGCGAAGTCGTCCCGTTATCCTGGGAGTCGACCACCGCCATGAACTTCACTTCGAAGGTCCAGGCGCCATAGTCGGAATTATCCACGAGAATCTTTGCATATTCGGTTCCCGTCTCGATTTCAACCAGCGTTCCTTGCTGCAGAAGGGGGTCGAATTCTTCCCATTCCGGGGACTGTTCAAGCAGCATAATGCCCATCCGTCGGACTCTCGAGACGGCATAGGCGAGAGCCGCCATATCGCGCTGGGAGCTCACCGGAGCCGATGCCTTCATGACGATCTCACGAGCGGCTTTCAGGGTGCTGTCCACATCCTCGAGCATCAGGACCGGGTTCCCCTCGCCATCATCTCTGATATTCTCGGCCATTCTTTCGACGAGAGCGTTGCTCAGCTCGACATAGCGCCCAGTCGCACGCATGAGCTCCGCCTTGGCCTCTGCGACGGAATGCCCGGCGAGAAAGGTGTCGAGTCCATCTCTCATGGTCCGCGCATCCTGAGCGTTCAGGCAGATGCTGCCGGTATTACCGTCGACGGACCTGACATCGATGCGGACGGTTTCGGCTCCAGGGTCGCCGGCGATCCAAAGGAACCGGTCAATCTCGAAGATCGTTTCTTCCATTACGCTCTCTTGTGCTGGCATTCATGTCTGGACCGGAAACTTCTCGATACATCGGTATCCCGAGTGGACTTTCCGGATGAGCCTCGCTCGCTTGCATGGCGAGGCTCGTTCGGCAGCTCAGAACTTCAGGGTAACATCTTGAAACACCGTAAAAAATGGGAAATAGATCATAAAAAATGGCAACAATTGGGAAAAAGCCGAAAAAATACCCTTGTACCTCACATAGGTTTGGCGTATAAGCGAAGAGAACATTTCAGGAACATCCAGCCGAAAACGAGGATAGGACGTCCCGCCGGGAAACGGTTCGGGGGTGGGATCGCGCGCGGAAAGGAAAGGTGGCAAATGACGGAAGGTGTTTTTGCGGAAATTTTCAACGGACCCCTTGTGGGAGGTGGCTGGAAGTCCTCGATTACGAGGATCCCCGGCGGTCTCATCTTCGAGTGCCTGAGCCCGGAGGGGTGGGGCTGCGAGGTTGCGCTCGGCGTGGAGCCGAACGGCATGAGGATCGACGTCGCCAGGTGGGCCAACGACAATGGCGAGAACCTGGAGAGCGAAGCGGCCCTGCTGAAGAAGACGGCGCGCGGCATCTCCGCCGAGGACGAGGCAAGCGGCAATCGCATGGTGATCGGCCCGCGGCTGTCCTGGTTCGAAACGGCGCGCGAGATCCCGAAAGGAGAAGGAGGTGCGGCGCCCCTGCGTGAAAACGCCTGATTCCAAACACAGAGCCGGCGGCTTCCTGCCGCCGGCTCATGCGGCTCATCACCCTCTCAAAAGTGCCAGGCGCTCGTGCCCGGTCAGGCGCAGGCGCAACTCATAGGCTTCGTACTCACTCTGGCATCTATTCTGCCCTTCACGATGAAGCTCGGCACCTCCCGCTTCGCCGTCGATTTGAATCGGGGTGAACGCAGTTTCTCCGGCTCTCCGGCAATAGAGATCGAGTGGAATGGGCGTGACCTCGTCGATGCCGATCTGACGAGTCGTCACATAAACGGGATCGCCGTGCGTGCCGGCGTATTCGGAGAGAGGAACCAGGGTACGCGCGAAAGCACGGCTGGTCTGGGCGTTCGGATCTCCTTTGCAGTCCGCCAGGATGGAATTGTCCACCACATAGACGTCGTTCGAGGTCTTCAGGCGAACGGAAAGAAGGAAACCTTCTTCGTTCTCGAAGTTGGCCTTGGATCGTTGCGTCCAGGCCAGGTCGGGATCCGGCAGCATCCAGGAAAAGCCCTCATGGGCGATAGGGAGAGCCGAGCCGTCGTTGCGAACATGGAGAGGGAGGACCCGGTAGCCGTTTCCGGAGAGCGCATACCTGAAGCGACTGCGTTCCTCCTGGCCCGCTTGAAAATTGCGGACCCGGTTCCAGGTCATGCGGTGAACCCAGGCATACAGGGTCGGAACATCGGCGGCTGGAACTTCTTGTGCCGCAAAGATCTCATTGAGACCGACGTTCCTCTCCGGCCAACTCTTCAAATAGGGAATGAAGACGTTTTTCAGGAAGGGGATGAAAAGATCATAAGCTTCGTCCCGACTGAATTGCGTTCGTTCCGGAATTTCGGATCCGGTCCCTTCGACATGGGACAAGAAGTCGCGATCCGCGGTTTGGAAGTAGAGGTTGTGACGGCACCGAAACGGCGAAGAACTTCGGGAAATACCGACCAGGAGACGGTCCGGATCATCTGCAAGCACTTGCCCGGTGTGAACAAATAGTCGTGGATGACCCGCGCCGGTGACGATCCGGTATCCGGGAATCGCAACCTCTTTGGCCGCAAGGACGGTACCGGGTTGCCCCTCTGGCTGTTCAGCAAGAATTTCAAACGGCGTCCCGCCAACAGTGCCGGACAGCCGGGAAACGTATCGCAACAGATCGTGCCCCGTCCCGTTGACGGCAAACGTCACGTCGATACCGGGAACGTCCCAGCCGGCGCGCTCGAGTTCGTCCCAGGCTCGGGTGACCAGGCGGTCGAGAGGAGACGTAGCACACAAGGCGGCCAGAGGATCCGGGCGGAACAGCCGAGGCGGTGCCGGATAGAGGACGAGATTCTCGTGAAGAATCGGCATGGGATCGCCTCTATGTGGTCAAAAAGGAATCTGCTGAATACCAGGGCGTCATGAAGGCGAATGACGGTGCTGATCTCTCATCAAAGCCATGCGCTCGTGACCTGTCAGGCGCATGCGAAGACCGAAGTCTTCCGCCTCGCCGGTCTTGACGCGATCCCGGCCGATGGCAATCAGGGTTCCCGCTGGCGTCGTGTCGTCGTAATTGTAGTCGGTCATTTCCCATTCCCGGGCAGCCGGCTTCAGGAGATGAAGGTCGAGCGGAACGGGAATGACCTCATCGATACCGACCTGCCGCGAGATGACATAGACGGGATCGGAATAGCTTCCGTCATAATCGAGAGCCGGGACGAATGTCCGGGCGAAGGCGATCAACTGGTCTGCTTCGAGTTCCTCGCCGGCAAGCGGCGCAACGGAATAATCGACGACAAACAGATCGTTCGCGTTTTTCAGGCGCACCACGAGCAGAAACCCTTCGTCATGGACCCGGTGGATCTTGTCACGCGACCGCCAGCCAAGATCGGGATCCGGCAGCATCCATGAGAAGCCACGGTNNTGTCGTTCGGGATATCGATTCGCAGGACGCGATATCCGTTTCCGGTAATGGCGTAAAGATTGTCCTCGGCTACAGCGACCCCGTTCTGGGCGTTCCGAATGGCGTGCCAGCGAAGACTGTTGACCCATGCGTACAGGGTGGGCACACCATCGGAAGGCAGGTGCGGAGCCCTGAACAGGGTACCAAGATCGACATCGCGTTTCGGCCAGCCGCGAAGATAGGGCAAAAGCATCGTGCGGAGGAAGCGCGAGAACATCGCGTAGGTCTCGGGAAGAGTGCGTGTCCGCGGTTCTTTCACGCCCAGCGGGCGGCCTTTCTGGTAGTGCAGGCGATCCTGGCCGTCGCCCTGCGAGAACAGACGGTAGCTGTCGGTGTTCTTTCTCAGGGGCGATGAAAATTCCGAGATCCCGGGCATGATGCCGTTGGGATCGTCATCCTTTGCCGGACCGCAGTGTTCGTACAGATCGGGTCCGGAACCGTCGTCGAAAACGACGAGACGATATCCGGAAATGGCAAGTTCACGAGCCCCGAGGCGCGTTCCAAAAAACACAAAGGGTCGCATCATCACCAGTTCGAATGCAATGCCTCCCACCTTGCCGGAAATCCGCTCTATGGTGCGTATGAGATGATGTCCACTGCCGGAGACCTGGAAGATCACGTTGATCCCCGGAACTTCCCATCCGATGCGCCGAAGTTCGGCACAAACCTCCGAGACCAGAAGGTCGAAAGGATAGGCGGGGCGCCGCCGGTTGTCGGTGGAAGGCAGGGTCAGCCGGGGTTCGACCAGGTAACGGACGAGATCTTCATGGTAGATGGGCATGAGACCCTCGAGTCATGGATCGGGTTTCTGGTTCCAACGACGTCAGGCTTTCTGCCGCCGGACGGACTGGGCGCTCTTGCTGCCTCGAATCTCGATCAGATGCGCCTGCACTCTGGCGGCAAGATCGTCGAAGCGCGGCGTATGCGGAAGTTGGTTCAGGACGACCTGCAGGATGTCGTGGGATTGCCGTCGAAGGGTTTCGAGTTCCTTGTTTCGCGCGGCAAGTTGCTTGCATCGCTGATCGAGATCGTTCGGCGTCAGCTTGGCCATGGTGAGGATGCCCCTGTGTCTTAGAGAAAAACGGCGCCCAAGAGGAAGCCGGTGACCATGCCGGCGAACCAATAGTCGTAGCGGACGGGCAGGCGATCGGGCTCGGAAACGGTAGTCAGTTTCACCGTCCAATCCATGAAGCGAAGAAAACCCGGGCCGGGGACGAAGGCTTTCATCTCAGGCCGCCTGACCGGCGGAACCATTGGTGGCGATTGCCGGGCCGCGCGGCTTTCCCGGGGCGTAGAGCTCGGCGTATTGGCGCACCAGCTCCCGCATGTCTTCGCCGAGCGTCAGACAGAAACCGAGATCCTCGAGACTGAAGAACAGGCCGCCGCATTCCTCACAAAGGTACTTGGGAGCCAGAGGAACTTCCTCGCCGTGAATGCGCTCCTCGAGGTCCGAAGCGGGAAAACGGCCCCGTTCGAAACGTACCGCCGTGGCGCCGACGTCGATCGGCTCGCCGCAACTGGCGCAGCGCCGGCGCTGGGACGTATCCAGCGTGGAGAAATCCTTCGGCGGATGGTAGTACCAACCTTCGCCGTCGTGTTCGCAATTGCAGGTAAGAGGCATATCGCTCGGCCTTCTCTGGATCTGTCTTGTTTAAGAGATGGGTTCGTGGACCCGGGATATTCCGTTTCCAGCCCATACAAATTCCGGAGGGAATATCTTCGCGGCGGCAAAGGCCCGGCCTCGAATTTCAAGGCCGGGAACATTGCCTCAGGATCGTCAGGAACCGGCGATCAGGCCGCGGTATTCGTCGAGAAACGCGATGAACAGGCTCATCGGCGTCGCGTCGAAGCGTCTCAGGTCGTTTCCGACGATGATCTGCTTGACGGTTCGGACGTATTTCTTCCCGGTTTCGGAATACCTGGTCAGGGTTTCGGCCAGAGCCAGACTCGACGGCTCGTTCCCGTTCTTCCGGGCCTGGAAGCGCCGCTTGCGGAACTCCCGGTATGCCCGGTGGGAATTCAGGTTGTGCATGTAGGAGCGCACGCTGTCCGCCACGGTCTCGAAGGCCCGGACGTGGAACCCGGAGGCCTCCTCGGGGGAAATGCCCGCGTCTTCCTCGTTCCAGGTCCGCTGACCGAAGAGGGCGTTGCCCTCGCGAGCAAAACGTGACGTTCCCCAGCCACTTTCGTAGGCCGCCTGGGCCATGGCCAGGGAAACGGGAATGGCATCCACGCGAACCAGCAGATCGGCGGCGCTTGGAGTGTCGTCGAAACCGTAGAGGCGGGCGATACCGGCAAGCCAGGTCTTCCTGTCCTTGCTCTCGATCGCGGATTTGATTTCGGCGCGCAGGGAGAGAATCTCCTCGTTGACTGCGATGATGGCCGGAAGAACCGTCGCCATGAAGGCCGCCTTGCGGCGCGCGATATCCTCGACGTTCTTGAGGTCGGCGGGAACGCTGCCGAATTCGTAGCTCGCCTCTTCTGTCGTCATCAGGATCTGTTCGAGATCGGCCACCGTCCGGAGCATGGACTCTTCGAGCGGATGCTCGTCGACCTCGGAGATCGAAGCGGGGATCTCAACCTGCAGGAAGGCAGGCGGTTTGACGTGCAGGTTCCGGGTCAGGTGCACCGAGCAGAAGATCTGCAGCACCGCCAGGAAAAGGACGGCGGATAGCAGCTGGGATCTTCGGTTCTGGTATATGTCGGGTAACATGGAAAAACTCCAATCACGGCAACATCACTGCAAGGGCCAAGATGGGGCCGTGATTTGGGAACAATGGAAAAGCTCCGTCCCGCTGAGGGACGGAGCTCTCCGGTATTCTGAACGTGGTCGTGACGACAGGGCGCCGAGGCGCCCCATTGCCACGCATTCCCGTACGGAAGAAAGGCCTGTGACGTCAGGTATCATGGGTAGACGGGGCGATCCTTGAAAACGGGATCGGCTTCGATCCTGGCGATCTCGTCGCGCAATTTCTGCCGTCGAGCCTCGATGTCGATCCCGGCAAGAGCCAGGCGGGTTTTCGATTCCTCGAGAAACATCAGATCGGCGATCAGGCCGTTGCGCCTCATGTCGAGCGCCAGGCGTTCTTCCATCGTGGACATGGCGCTCATCCCTTGACGCAGAGAACCTGCTTGAGGATATGAACGGGTTCCACGAGCCGGCTCTGGGCCGCCATCACGGAGTCGATGTCCTTGTAGGCGCCGGGCGTCTCGTCGAGCACGCTTTCGTCCTTGGCGCATTCGACGCCTTCGGTCGCGGCAACGTGATCCTCCACGGTGAAGGTCTTGCGCGCCGCCGTGCGCGACATGGCGCGGCCGGCTCCGTGCGAGCAGGACATGAAGGAATCGCGATTCCCGAGGCCGCGGGCGATATAGCTTCGCGCCCCCATCGAGCCCGGAATGATTACCATCTCGTCCTCGCGCGCCCGGGTCGCTCCCTTGCGGGTGATCAGGACGTTGGTGCCGAAATGGTTCTCATGAGCGATGAAGTTGTGATGGCAGTTGATCTCCTGCTTGACCTCGAAGTCCGAGATCGTGTCGCGCAGGGCTTCCTCGGTGAGCTTCACCATGACCTGACGGTTCAGGAAGGCGAATTCCTGGGCCCAGGAGGCCGCCTCCATGTAGTCGACGAAGCCCTCGGTTCCCTGCGGAAAGTAGGCCAGGTCCGGATCCGGCAGGCTGATGAACCAGCGCTTCATCATTTCCTTGGCAAGGCGGACAAAATAGGATCCGATTCGGTTGCCGGCGCCGCGGCTTCCGGAGTGAAGCATGATCCAGACCGCGTCGTTCTTGTCGACGCAGATCTCGATGAAATGGTTGCCGGTCCCGAGGGTTCCCAGGTGCTGAGGCGCGCGCGTCAGCCAGTGGGAGCCGATCTTCGGGTGCTTGGCGACGACCTCTTCGAGCCGCTCGGCCAGCCGTTCGTGATAGAGATCGGCAATCCATTCCGGCACGTTGTGCCAGGCGCCGCGGTCGTTGGGACCGCCGTTGTCCGTCCGCCCATGCGGGACGCGCGCCTCGATGCCGAGACGAAGGGGCTTGAGGTTCTCGGGGAGATCGGCGCGGGTCAAGGAGGTCTCGAGAGCCGCCATGCCGCAGCCGATATCGACGCCGACGGCCGACGGGATCGCGGCGCCGGTGGTGGCGATCACCGAGCCGATGACAGCTCCCATGCCGCTGTGCATGTCCGGCATCGCCGCGACGTGACGGTAGATGAAGGGCAGACGGGACGTGTTGACCAGCTGCTGGACGGCCTGCTCCTCGTAGGGAACGCCGTCGACCCACATGCGGATCGGCTTGGCGCCTTCATCACAGAGAACGTAATGATCGGAAGAGGCGTGAATCTCGTGCATGGGAGCGTTCCCTTTATGGCTCTGTTCAATCTAGATATGGGTTCGAAAAGAAACCCGCTGCGGGGCCCTAGGGAAGCCCCGCAGCGGTGTCTCTGAGATCCTATGTGTTTCCTCGAAGAATCGACCGGAAGAATTGCCGCTCAAGGAACCGCCCTGCGCGTCAGTGGAACCCGAACTGAGACGCGATCGCGGCCTCGCCGGGGGTCAGCGTCCGGCTTTTGGAAATCGTCTCGGCAAGCTCGCGGATTTCCCTGCCGCATACGGCTCTACAGTTGATGTACTCGCTTTCCGTATGACAGTCCCGCAGGTTGCGGTTCATGGCGTCGTAAAGCTGCTTGATCGTCCAGTCCTTCATTGAGGCGCTCCATGGCAGGGGAATATTTCCCGTCGAAACGACGGTAGGGGAAGCTGGCACCTGCGGATCAAGAAATATCCGGGGCCTAAGGTTACAGCCGGGTTTGGACGCGGTGGTCTGCAAGGTGCCGCGTGCAATCAGTTCGCCTGGCTGTCTTCGACGACGGAGATCCACCGGCGGGCGACACCAAGCATGTCAATCGGAGTCTCGGAGAGCAGGCTTGCGGCTGCCTCCGCGACTTCGTCGAGGAACTTGTTCCGGTCGTCTTCCGAAACCCCGTGTTCGCGAAGGAGCTTGGAGATAAGCATGGTCCCGGCATACCCCCTGTCGAACTCGGACTCGGCGAGAATGATTTTCGGGTATTTTGGCATGGATCGGCCTCTGGCTTTGCATTCATGATATCGGGAAGGGAACGAAGGCGATAGCCAATGCTTCCCGGCAGGAAGCGTCGAGCAAAAGAAGCACATTCGTGTGGTGGATCTAGGCTTTTGCTTGAGGAAGGTTCGAGCAGGAAGCCGAAATTTCCTCAAGAAGCATTTCCGCGGCAATGAAAATGATCCAGGCCGTGTTGATGGCGTCGCCTTCGGTGTCCGGCATCAGGCGGGTTGCCATCTGCTGAATTTCACTGCGCCGCGAATAATCGATGGAAGTCATATGACGTCCTCGAGGCGATGCGGCCGACACCTTGACCTGGATGCCGGCTGCATCGCGTCCGAATTACTCGGCGGCCGACAGCCGGTCGACGAGGTGCGCCAGGTTATCGCTGTTGCGGACCGTACGCTCGGGTTTCCGATAGCGTTGCCGGACGTTCGGATCGGCGACATCCTCGGGCTCGAGCCCATCGTCGAACATGATCATCAGGGTCGCGTCGTCCGGAAGGTCGGCGCATGCGGAAGCGACATCGTGTTTCCAGGTTTCGAACTCGGTCATGGTGTTCTGAAAATGACTCCTCTATTTGATCGTAGGTGAAAGACAGAGTGTGACGTTCGTCAGCCGAGGATTTCCTTGGCGATCCGGCTGGCGATCTTCATGTCGGCGCTGGCGCCGAACTGTTTCTTGACGGCGCCCATGACGGGACCGATGGCGTTCGCGCCGCCTGCGATCGTCGTCTGGATGAAGGCCCGAATATCGTCCTCTTTGACCATGGCCGGCAGGTAGCCGGAGAAAACCGCGATCTCGGACTCCAGATGAGCGACTGCCGCCGGATCGGCGCCCTTCTTGGCGCGCAGGTGGCCCAGTGTCTCTGTGCCATTGGCGACGAATTTCTTGATCACGGAGATCGTTTCGTCGTCGGTCGACTCGCGGTTGCCATTGTTTTTGCCGACAGTGGCGGCCTCGGAATAGAGCGTCGTCAGGGAAGCGACACGAGACTTGTCGCCGGCCTTGCGGGCGGCGTCGCGATCGGCGCGGATTTGGATGAGTAGGGACATGATATTACTCCGATGTATTACCGGCGTTTGGGAAATAACCAAAGGCCAGACGGTGAACGTGGCGCTTGAGCCATTGCCCGCGGCAATAGGTGAATTCGTTCACGGCACTCTTGACCATGGCCTTGGCAACGCCGGCAATGAGGGAAAACGGAAACGTCAAGATCAAGGCGCTGGCATAGCCGAGATCGGTTCGAATGGTTCGCTTGGTAAGCCAATAGGGCATGTCATTATTCCCTGGTGTCTCTGAAAGCGCCGATCGACGCGGATGGCTTAATCGCGCGGCCTGAGCCAGATTGAAACAGGGCCGTTCTCGGTATCCCATTTGCCGGCGAAGAGGCATCCGGGAACCGGAGAGGCGGGGCTCCAGTCGGAAAGAATATTTTCGCCATCCTCATACCGTTCGGCAAGTTCGGGGTCCCTGGCCTCGGTCAGCTCGACATAGGCGACATCGAACCCATGACCCACGGCGATGTATTGAGCCGTCACAAGCGGTGTGTCTTCCTCGATATAGAAGAACATGGCTGCGATACATCCGCCATCCGCCGTATCGATCAGGTCGGTGGGCTTCGGCATGAGGATCTTGGTCATCGTCAGTGAACTCCTGGAGATATAAAGGCAGCCCCGAACCTTCACCAAAGGAGAGGTTAGGGGCTGCGCATCGCTTTTGTCGATCAGGCTGCTGTCCGGCCTATGCTGTGGTACCGGAATCCGGCCTTGGCCATTTCCATCGGCTTGTAGACGTTGCGCAGATCGACCATGACCGGCTGATTCATCAGTTTCTTGACCCGCGAGAGATCAAGCTGCCGAAACTGGTTCCACTCGGTCAGAATGACGACGACGTCGGCGCCTTCAAGGCAGGTATAGGCATCCGTTGCCCAGATCAGACCCTCGTTGTCGAGAATCTTGCGGGCCTCGCCCATGCTTTCCGGGTCGAAGACGCAGACCTCGGCGCCGGCCTCATAGAGTGCTGGAACGATGTCCAGGCTCGGCGCTTCGCGCATGTCGTCGGTATTGGGCTTGAACGCCAGGCCAAGCACGGCAACCGTTTTGCCCGCCAGATCGCCGCCGGCCGCCTCGATGACGCGTTCGGCCATGGCCTTCTTGCGCTTCACGTTGACGTCGACGACGGTCTCGACGATCCGCAGGGGCGAGCCGTAATCCTGGGCGGTATGAACCAGGGCCAGAGTGTCTTTCGGGAAGCAGGAGCCGCCGTATCCGGGCCCCGCGTGCAGGAACTTGGTGCCGATCCGCCCGTCGAGACCGATCCCCTTAGCAACGGCCTGGACGTCGGCGCCGACCTTCTCGCAGAGATCGGCGATCTCGTTGATGAAGGTGATCTTGGTGGCGAGGAAGGTGTTGGCCGCGTATTTGATGAGCTCGGCGGTTCGCCGTTCGGTGAACACGATCGGGGTCTCGATCAAATAGAGCGGACGGTAGATTTCCTGCATCACCGCGCGGGCGCGCTCGCTGCCGGCGCCGACGACGACGCGGTCGGGGCGCATAAAGTCCTCGATGGCCGAGCCCTCGCGCAGGAATTCCGGGTTCGAGACCACATCGAATTCGGCGTCAGGACGGGTTTCGCGGATGATCCGTTCGACCTCGTCGCCGGTGCCGACGGGCACGGTCGACTTGTCGACGATGACCGTATAGCCGGTCATGGCCTTGGCGATCTCACGAGCCGCCTGGTAGACATAGGAAAGATCCGCATGACCACCGCCGCGGCGGGTCGGTGTCCCGACGGCGATGAAAACGGCATCGGCTCCGTCGACGGCGTCGGCGATGTCGGTAGTGAACGTCAGGCGACCGGCAGCCACATTCTCGGCGACCATCCGATCGAGGCCGGGTTCGTAGATGGGCATCTCCCCGCGATGCAGAGCCTCGATCTTGGAGTTGTCCTTGTCGACACAGGTGACGTTGATCCCGAATTCGGAAAAGCAGGTGCCGGAGACGAGCCCGACATACCCGGTGCCGATCATGGCGATTTTCATGTTTTTCAGACCCCTTGTTTTACGGTATTTTAGTGAGCTTTCCTGAAAAACATTGGTTCGTTTACCGTCGTTGAGCCGCTTTTATACGGAAAAATACAGACAAAAAATTCAGGATATACACTGAAGGCAGGACTGGTTGTTCGCGGACGCACCCTGGGGGGAAGCGGCTCCGCCGGATTCAGAACGGCCTCGAACGGAAAAACATCAGGAACGCGCGTTCTTCTTGTACCAGCTCAATTGTTTCCCGATTCCGAGTCCTTCCAGAGGAATCGAAACATGGCGCATGCGGGAAACCAGGTGCTCGCGGTATCGCTTGCCGGCGAGGATTACAAAATCATCGTCCTGCAAGCTGGCAAAGCCGGACAGTCGGGCCAGGACGCGCTCGGCCCAGGCTTTCCTTTCGGCGGCGCCCATGGTGTTCAGGGACTTCTCGTAGGGTTCGATACGCTGATCAGGATCGAGCAGGCCATGTTCGGCGGAAAGAATGAAGATGCGGTCGGGATGAAGGGACTGTGCATAGACCAGGGCCTTGCGGAAAAGGTCGCTGGTGTAGATCACACCGGCCGGCGCCGGGTGAGGCTTTTTCGACTTCACGCAGGAAAGGAGCACGATTTTCGACATCGGTGAAGATTTTTCGACCTTCCGGAGGTTTTGTGCAAGAAAAAACGGGTGCCGCCGAAGCGGCACCCGCATGAGCGCTAGGCGGGATGGCTCCCGGGCTCGGAAAGAATATGCCTTGTGACTAATTGCAGAAGCCTGCAATTTCGTTGTCGAATGTGAGAAGCAAAGCCTGCCGGGCTTCGATGAACGCGGCAACGACCTTCTCTACAGCCCTGCTGTCCTGCGGATCGACTTCGACCAGCGCGACCTGCTCCTTGCTGCACCAGGATTCGTAACTTCCGGCATGATCGGTGTAGTACACGCGATAGTCGGTCGTCCGCCTGACGATGCCGGCGGGAACCGGTTCGATCGGAGCCGGGTAGCCTCGCTTGTGGAAGCCCTTGCCGACGGCGTTCGACCAGTCGTAGGTACTGTCGGGTGTCTTCATAAAAAAGCCTTTCAAATACGTTCAGACGGCCTGTTCGCCAGAATCGATGTACCAGAAGATCCAGTACGGAAAGCCGTTCGACTGGTTGCAGCCTTCGGCGAGTGCCACGACCTTCAGGGGCCTCCCGAAATACTCGGACAGGAAGCGGCTGGCGTCCAGCCGGGAGAATTCGCTGATCCGCTTCCCGAACTTGCGCATGAGCCGAGTGTAGAGGTCGTAGTTCTGCTCGAGCAGGCGGTCGCTGTAGACCCCATGAGCCTCTTCGGCACCGCGGTTGTTCCAGATATAGAAGGGATCGTAGCTGTACGGATAGTGCTCCCTGGATCGGGTCTTGGTCGGGTCGACGAAGTTGGAAGCGCATTCCCTGCCATTGGGATCGAGAAAAATACTGCCGGGCATGAAGTGGGTCCTGCTCAAGGGGTGAGGAGGAATATCCTCGCCGATATCGAACCCGTCGCAAGAGTGATTGCAGCGAAGGCTCAGGCGGAACATGACCGATCCTCTCAGGCGGTTCGAGGCGCCGGGAAATTGAACGGATTGTGATCGAGCGCGACACCGTTCTCCCTGGCCCAGCGGAACAGATCCATCAGGCTTTTGAAGATCGGAGAGACGGCGCGGAACACGCCCTCGCGCTCGGCCTGTCCACGATCGAAGACGAAATCGCCGATCGCTTGGGAACTGGCATCACGGCATTGAACGGTGTAAGGCGATCCAGCCATTGGGCAGTTCTCCTGTCAAAATGTGAAATCGTGCCGGGCTTCCCAGCCTCGCCCGGGATTGCTGGAAAGCCCGCTAATCTGAAACCCTTTCAGTGGGCGCCGGTTTTTGCATCGATTTCAGGGAGAAGATCAAGGTCTGCGAAGGCAACTCCCAACTCGGGGCGGTTATCGATGCGCGCACATGTCAGCGTGATATCGTCAGGAGTGGCCATGCGGCCGTCGATGATGGCAGTTCGACCTTCGGACTGATCTGCCGCCATGTTCAGGCGCATATCATCGATGCGAGACCAGCATTCATCCATGTCATAGGGCAGGGGGCCGACCGTGCCTGTGACCTGCCCAAAAATCACAATCAGCATCCAAAGTTTCATGGTCGATAATTCCTATGGTTCCTGGTTAGGGCGGCGGGCCCTGCGTCATGACACTGCATTTACTAAAGGTGTGGGATCCCGCAGGATCTATTCGACGCTTTTCCACGGGCCATAGATCATTCTGGCTAAATTTCTGTATTCCTGGCGGTAAAAATCCCGCTCCGTCTGCGGACGGCTATCGATGTCGGCCTGGATCTCGAGCACGGCGATGTCGTCGTCGGTCCGCTCCGCGTGGTGCATCATTATGGCGAGCGTCTTGGCGCCAATGGTGGAGACGCGGCCGCTACCCATACAGTCCGGGCAGGCGAACGGATGGATCGCATCCCGCGTGCCGTCATGACCGCTGCCGTGGCAGGTCGGACAGTCGCCGCTCGGGGCGGGAAGAAGCGAGCTGGAGGACGTTAATTGCGGTTCTCGTTCAGACATTCGATTTCCTTTCCGATGACGTCGTGCAGCCGGTCGCCCGGGCTTCCCAGGCATGCCAGGCGTACCTGGCTTTCTCAGAAGCATAGACCCCGCTCGGGTAGCGGCGCAGGTAAATCGCTGCGGCCTGCTGACCGTATGTGGTCGCAAACCAGTCCTCGAACGCGGCCCGCTCGAAACCCAGGCTGCGTGAAGGGGAGTCCGGCGAGGTGGACCCGCGCTCCTCGCTCATGGAATCTCGTGGAACGAAGCGCAAGACGCCCTTTTCGTCCTGTTCGAGACCCCAGCCGGCGGCCTTGGCCACAGCCTCGGCGCGAATCGTTTCCGCGCGATGGTCGGTCACGATCCACTGACATTCGGGAGTCTGGCAGATGATGGTCGGAACCACTACATCGACGGATTGTCCGTCGGTTCCGTACTCAACGGTCTCGGTGCGATCTTCCTCGATCGCGTCGCCACCGCAGATGGGACACTTCATCGTTTCAACCTCTTCCGACAATACGGATGCCGCGCCGCCGCGCATTCATTCGCCGGAGATATACGGCGGCGATGCGCACCGTGGGATAAAGAGTCATACCGAGCCCGAGCGCAAAGACGGCGTCCGGGCTGGTCGGCCAGGGAGCCTGTATGCCAAGCAGCATGAAGACGACGCCGAAAAGCAGATAGACCTTCATGCTGTCGCGTCCTTCTTGCCGGGTTCCCCGGGAACACCGTCAACCTGCGCAGCAGGGCCTCGTTTCTTGGATAAGGCCTTGCGAGCCTCGTCCCGCCACGAATTCTTGATATCCTCGCTCAACATCCACCATTCGGCATGCGCTCCGTCGAACATCGCAAGCATCGATGTGAGGCAGTGTTTGCGGAACATCCGCTCCGCTTTCGTTTCGATAGCCTTTTCGTCCAGCATTTTCAAAGATCCTCGTCTGTTTTGAGATCTGCGCTCGTCACCTGTCCCACTTGACGGTATGCCAGGGGGACGAAGCTCTGCTGTACGTCGTCTCCCACACGACATTTCTTTTCCTCGTGACGACAGCTCACAGCCATCGGCGCAGGGCTCTCCAGCGGCTATAGGTTTCAAAGTCCATCATGTTCGTTGAGCCTTCTGGTCGTGATCTTAGCCACTGCTGCCTCGCCGATGGCAATTGCCTCTGCGTTGTCGTCGCCTGCTCCCGCTACCATTCGAGCGATGTGATAGGCCTCTTCCTGGGAAAGTGGCGCGATCGGAGGATTCTCTTTGAAGTGGTCTAGTTCTTCCATGACACCGTAATCAGTAAGGGAGTAGCTGAGCAGGCATCCACACGTGTCGCAGTGAGCGCACCCGTCGCTTTCTTCGCCGCCCATGCCGCTCTCAAAGTCCGCATTCTTATAACTGTCTGCGGCCTTTTTTGCGCAGTCTGGGCAATAGTAAATTCCGGCTTCGGCATCCACCCCGCTCACCCAAGAAACAGGAGGAGGTTCCGCCCCAGCAAAGGCGTCGAGGTCCATGACGATTTCCAGTGAGGTGCGCACCTCAAATCCTCCCTATCCGATGTGCTCCAAGAGCACCTTGATTGCCTGCTTCAGCGCATATCCATCGTAGACGGTCGGGGCGCCATCTATGGCAGCCATCCGCTTCCGCGCCTCGCGATCGTCGCATCGCCCGGCACGGCGATCCGATGCCAACTTTTGAAGCGCCAGAGACTTTTCCTCCTGCTGTTGCAGATAGTCGAGGTATCGCCCGCATTCTGCCTTCGCTTCATCCAGGGTCATTGTCTGATGGGTCTCCTAGTCAGCCTTGCGGGCGTCGCGGCCCTCGGGTCTGTCGGTATCGCGCGCTATCCGTCGTCGCATTGCCACGTCGCGGCCGTTGTCCTCCGCACACAGCGGACAGAGGCCGGGGCCTGCGTAGTCAGCCCTTGTCACGGCGCTGAACTCGCAGGATGGGCATTCGTGATAGAGAAAATCCGGTTGCTCCATGTCCGATGACCCTAGCTTTCGAACTCGGCTAGCGCCTTGCGGCCGGCGGCCTCATATTTCTCGCGGTTGGCCCGGAAATGAGAAGCGGCGCCCGCTACGCTGGCGAAGCCACGCGCAAGCACGGTTCCACTTCGCTCCTCGTGGATTCCACCTTCGCCATCGTCGGGGTCGAGCAGGCATGCCTTGACGATTGGTTTTCTCATGGTCGGTTCTCCCCTCCTAGCCGGTCGACATCTCGATTGCTTCAGCGCTCAGAAAGTCGTCGGCCTCGTCACGATCCGCGCCAAGAGCGGCCAACTTATCGACGGCCTCCTTGCGGTCGAGGTGCCCATCGAGATAGGACCAGGCGATTGCAGTTGCGTCCTTCGTTCCAAGCGTGTCCATGATACCATCCTAATCCGGCCAGAGATCGCAGCCGTGGCAATGATCCTTGTCGCCGCTGCAAATGCACAGGGTTGCGGCCTCTTCCTGGGTCTTGGCGCCGCACTCGACACACGACGGCTTCTTGAGTCGCTCTTCCTGCTCGCTATTGCACTGAGGGCAAAAACCCGAATAGGGGCCGTGTTTCTCGCAGCGATGACTCGCTTCTTCCCTATCGGACTCCTTGAGAACGCCGTCGTGCTGCGCCGCAACGACGCCGGCCGTTCCGCATTTGGGACAGTTCGAGTGCTCGAGGGCGAGCTTGGCGACCGTCGCAAGGTCGAGTGGGTAATAGGCCGCGGCCCAGCAATGGCCGCATTTCGGGCACTTTGCCCACAGGGCCTTGGATGCCTGCTCTTCGGATGGAAACTCCGTGCTCACGGGAAACTCCTTGTTCATCTCATGCCACCGGCGCAATCCTGTATTCGGACGGCGCCGTCCCGGTTGGGATGTAGAGAGGATGTTTCGGCGCGCCCGATTGCGTCGTGCCGAGACAGAACGTCTCCAGCCCACCCTGCTGAATGATCCTGCAGACGTCTTCGGCGCGTTTGACGGCCATGGAATGGGCGCCCCAGGCACAGATGGCGATCGAGCTCTTTTGGACGGCATCGAGAAGAATGCGATCGTTCTCGGGGCCGACGGGATCCGCCGCCTTGCAAAGCTCGGCGGGTTTCGTCGCACGCCAGGCAAAAAGATTGACGACGGTAAGGCCCCCGTATCCCCAATCCCTCGACAGGCGCATGCAGGACCGGATCGTCGGGTCGTCGATTTCCGCATCCGCGGTCGACGGGTTCAGCATGATGAAAAGAACCCGTTCGAGAACGGGATCCCAAATCCGGCTCAGCAGGTAGCGATACTTCCCGCATTCCGAGATCGTCGCGTCCCTCTGCAGGAACAGATCGAGCATATAGACTTCCCTTTACCCGAAGACTTGTCTCTTCAGGTCTAGATATGGGTGCAAAGCGGGGAAGCGACGCGTTGCCGGCTACCTGACTGGACGGACAGGAAGCTTCAGTTGGCGCACCAATTCCTGCGCCTTCTCGGGCGACAGCCAGGTTGGCGGGATATAGGCTCCGGGATTGTCCCGGCATATTTTGACCATGCGCTTGACGTCCTCGAGGTAACGAATGGATCTCTGCAGCTTCAGACGCTTCATGCTGGTCGAAACCCAAACTTCCGAGGCCTTGAGGACGTCGATCGGCTGTTCGGAAACCCACCAATCGTCAGGGTCGTCTCCGGACTCTCGTGCGGTCTGGTTGAGGTGCTGACCTTCCGCCGTCAGATATCCGGGATGCTCGCTCCAGGGGACGATGGGGATCTCGCTGACCGGAAATCCCAGGGCGACGCGATCCAGGGAAACGGCGTTGGATTCTTCCGGTTTGAGGTCGATATGGTTTCTCGCGCCGGTGTCCTTGTCGACCGTCACGATTTGCGAAACCACGAGGCAGCCCGGAATTTCGGTCCGCGTCGTGAACCAGGCCAGCGGAGGGAAATCCAGGCAGGGCCGGCGGTAGGAGACATCGGTAAGAACCTCTCCCAGGGCCGGATGGAAAACCCCTTCTGATTGACCCTCGAGCTGGATCACTCCCGACATCCAGATGAGGTTGGTGCGCAGCGTGCTGGTATGGTGGTAAACGGTCGGAACGGCGTTCGTGCGCCGGAGCTTGGCCTGGCCCATGATGGAATTCCCTATGATGTACCAGCCCAGTGCATGAAGTTGTACCAAGGCCGGAAGAAGAAAAAATCAGAGATCGGGATATTCGGCGCGAACTTCCCGCGGCACGTCGCATCCTCGCGACAGAGCCTCGGAAACGGCCAGACGATGCGCGCGAACATGCGCCCGCATGCCTGCATCGGTGAATCCGACGGCCGGCTCATCGGCAACCGGAGACCCGTCCCGCTTGTCGGCGACGGCCAGGATTAGACGCTCCGTGAGTTCGCATCCGCGGTAAACCGGGTCCATCCACAGGCAGAGGTTCTGGTACCATCCCGCGATCCGCTTGCCGTCTTCCGTCGTATCGAGCAGGACGGCGGCGCCCATGTCGCCGAATTCGACGATCCAGACGATGGAAAGACGGCCGTCGTCGGAAGACCAAAGAAGTTCTTCGCTGCCGTCGAGGCAATCGGAGACGACTTCCGTGGTTTCCTCGGCCGTTTCGTCATCGATGGAGAAGTTCTCGCCAGTCAGGGAATAGGGGCCGACAAAGCTGGAGAAGGGAATTTGCCAGGGCTTCGTCATTCCGCGGCAATTCCGGTCGATCCGAAGCCCATTTCTCCCCGTTCGGTATTGCCGGTGAATTCCGAGACGAAACCCAGCACGGGCTGAGCGACAGGAATAAAGACGAGTTGGGCAATCCGGTCGCCGGGATTGATTTTGATGAGGCTGTGGTTCTTGGTGGGGTCGATATCAATGACGACCGAAGGAACGAAGGGCGGATTTCGGTTGAAGGCCGAAATCATGATCTGGCCCTGGTAATCGCTGTCGATGAGGCCAATCCCGTTTCCGAGCACCAACCCCTGTTTGTGACCAAGGCCCGAGCGCGGCAGAGCGATTGCAGCCCATCCCGGATTGCCGATATGGATCGCCAAACCCGAAGGAATCAACTCGCACATGCCGGGCTTGAGCTCGAGCGGTTCATCCAGACAGGCGATGAGATCGATCCCGGCGGCACCATCCGACTGAAAGGCGGGAGCCGGGAATTCGGTCCCGATGCGGGGATCGAGGATTTTGACTTCAACGTCAAGCATGCAGGTATCTCTTTCTCGTTTGGAGGGTTCAATTTTCGGGGAGCCAGGCCCTACCAGAAAAAATAGATGTGAAGAACGGTCATGACGACGGCTGAAAAGCCAAGAATTGTCGTAAGTCCAAAGTTTCGAAGCATAAATGCGCCCTTCGCTTTGAGCCGACTCGAATCGGTTATCGATGTCGCCGCCTCACGTCTCAGGCGGCGACGTCGCAAATCACCTCGCCGCACCTGGCGTGCGCGTTCGCGGCTTTGCGCACAACGGCGTTGATCCAGGTAGGACCGGCCCGGCCGGGAACCTGGTCCTGGGAATGCCACAAGGAAACTTCGCCGATCTCGGCTCCGACGGTCCCCATGAGGACATGGGACAGGGAAGCCAGCGTGAAATCGGTGAACAGCCGCCCAGTCAGAGCCTCGGTCCGCTCGCCGTCGCCCTGCTTGAACGACATGCACCAAGCTCCGCCAGGCTTGAGAGCCTGCATCACGGCGCGGAAGACCTGGGGAATCTCGTTCGCCGGCACATGCAGCAGACTGGCCATTGACCAGATGCCGTGGAAGGCTTCGCGATCGACGAGGCTTTGTGCCTTCATGCTGCGGATACCCATGAAGCCGGGGCGGCCCGACAGGCTCTGCATCGACATCTTGCAAAGCGTCACCGCCGGTTCCTGGGCGGTCACCTTGAAGCCGCGCTCGAGGAACACGTGCGAATCGCGGCCCGAGCCGCTGCCGAGATCGAGGATATGCCCGCCGGCCGGAACATGAGCGAGAAAGCGTTCGTACATCGCCTGCATGTCGACGTTGATCGTCTGATCGAAATAGGTCGCGGCGTTCTGGTTGTAGTACTCGAGGGTCGTGTTGGTCATCGGTTCTTGCTTTCGTTCATGAGGAGGTGCCGATGTCTCCGAAAAGACGGGGCAATTCGTGGTGATAGTTTCTCGCCGCGGCGGAAAAATCCGGAGCCAGGACGGAGGCATCCTTCTGCCGGTCGACGAATTCCTGGTGACTGATCGCCGCGGCGCCGAAGCGCGCGATATGATTTGTCTTCTGCTGGACATCGAGCAGCATGTAGCCAGCGGCGCGCAGGATGGCGACGAGATGGACGAGAGCCGACTTGCTGGCCGAATCCTCGCGCGTAAACATGCTCTCGCCATGGAACGTACCGTCGACGGCAACGCCGTAGAGCCCGCCGACGAGCTTTCCGTCGCGCCAGGATTCGACGCTGTGGGCGTACCCGGCTTGATGAAGCTCGCAGGCCAGGCGGCGGATCGGCTCGATGATCCAAGTCGTTTCGCGATTGACGGCGGGGAAGGCACAGCCGTCGATGACCTCATCGAAAGCCGTGTCGATGCGGATCTCGAAGCGTTCCTGTTTCAGGGTTCGCTGGAGGCGGCGTGGAACATGCACCTCGTCGAGAGGCAGGATGGCGCGCGGTTCGTAGCGGCACCACGCCGTGTCCTCGCGGGTAATGCCGAGCGGAACCAGGCCCTCGCGGTAACAATCGAGCGCCAGGCCCGGCGTCAAGTGCTGGGGGTCGCAGACGCCTCGCGCGAAAATCTGTGGATTGGCGGTCATGAGCCCTCCTCGAGGCCCAGGCGATGCCTGAGCATCCGGTATCGATCGGCGGTCGGCTGAAAGGACAACACATAGTCCCGCGTGGTACCGAAGCTCTTGCACTTCGGAATACCGAGAGGAATGAGCGTACCATCCGGGAACTGGTCTCGGGTGAGGTCCCACTCGATGCCGGCGATCTTGTTGAAGTAGTGGGATTCCGGCGTGCCGTCGGGATGCCGGGCCTCGGCCCAGACGACCTCGCCGCCGAAGAGATCCTGGACGACCAGGGCGACGACGGCGCAATGCCCGTATGTCGGATTCTCGGGACCCCACTTCGCCGCGTTCGAGGAAGTGTCCGCGCGAAGAGCTTTCATCAAGTGAGGCCGCAGATCGTCGGGCGTGGCGAGAGTGGCGCGGTGCAAGTTCATCAAGGACTCCATCCGGTCTAAATCAGATTTGGGTACATTTGCGGGGAAAAGCCGCGGCAAGCATCAAAAAATCTTGTGCCTGCGATATCAGGACGTTCTCCCGCGAATAGGTCTCGCGCGGCCGGAATCAGGCTGTTGCCGTTCCGGCAACCGCCACGTCGGACGGATGAGAAAGAAGAATGGTCTCTTCACCTGGGTAGACGAATGAGACGTAATGCCCGGATTTAGGAACGAGGTGAGCAGGCTTGCCGGAAACCGTGATGGGTTTCCCGAGATCCTCGGGATCCGTGCCGCGCCGCACGCGAGAAATGCCAAGAAAATCCCGGAAGGAAATCTCGTGACAGATCTGATAGTCGCGCCAGCAGGCAGCCCGGGCCTTGCCGGGGCTCGCGGCGAAATAGGTCGCGGGATCGAAGCCGGGAACGGAAACCTCGTAGGTTTTCAGGCGAAACATGGGGCAGGTCCTCTGCGCGGATGAAGAGAGAAAGCGGCAGCCACCGAAGTGACTGCCGCTTTCTCATGTTCTACCGGGACACGACAACACATCAGTTGGCGTACCACTCGCCGGTGTTCGGGTTCTGGCACGCGCGACCGTTCATGGTCTGCAGCCGGCCATCGACGACGATGGAGCTCGTGTAGTCGCGGCAGGTGGTGCCATTGGGGCTGACGTAGGTCCGGGTCGGCGTGGTCGAGCCGCTGTGGCCGTTCTGCGGGTTTTGCCAATTGCTGGTGTGGCCGTTGGGAACTTCCTGCAGGGCGTTGACCGTGTTCCGGCTGTGGTACATCTGGTCGACCTGGTCCATCGAGCGGCCGATCTGGTTGCCGATGCCGGCGCCGACCAGGGTGCCTACCGCGGTAGCGACCAGGCGACCGTTGCCGGAGCCGAACTGAGAGCCGGCGAGAGCGCCGCCGCCGGCGCCGATCAGGGTGCCGAAGGTCTGGTTGGTCCCCATGCCCGTACTCTGACAGGCGCTGAGAACCAGCCCCGCGGCCAGCACCAACGGTGCAAGAGCGAGCTTGGTGAACTTCATGGTGTCCCTCCTTTCGGGATCAATCATCTCGGAAAAGGCCGAGATCTGTTCAGGGGACCAGCCCCTTGTCGAAGATATTGTTCCGTTTTTTGGTGTTGTCGCGGTTATTGCCGAATGGCGCGCCAGGGGCGCGGATTCGTGAAGTCGAACCGTGACGTACCGACGGGCCGCCAGTCTCCGGTATCGATATTCGCGCGCGGGCAATCGTCGGAAATTTGGTCTTGATTTGCGCAATCACCTGCGGTCGGAGACGAGGCGGGATCCTCGACGGAAGTTTGGATACCGCCATAGTCGAGACGGTTGATGCGCTGCCGGGGTTGGTAATAGACCGCCGGCTCCACCCTGTCGAATCTGGTCCCCTGGGAAAACCTGTCGGGACGGTAGGTCGACCGGTGCGGATTGGCCGAATTCAGGACACTGAGAAGCGCCGGCGTGACCTGTCCCGTCGTCGAAAGGCCGTTGTCCTGCTGGAACCGTAGGATGGCGTCGCGGGTGGCATCGTCGTAGATGCCGTTGATCTCGCCGGCGTAGTATCCGTTCCACGACAGCGCGTTCTGCACCCAGGAAATCCACTGGATCTCGGCGGCGACGGGAGAAACGGGATCGGCTGCAATCGGTGCAACGGCCGGTTTCCCGGTTCGGACATGGGCGACGATCGCGTATCCGGGCTCGCCCGTCACCTGCAGGCCCTCGTCGGTCTCGTAGGCCGCGATGGCGTCGCGGGTATGCGCGGTGAAGACGCCGTCGATCTTGCCGTGGTAGTAGTCGACTTCGGCAAGAACCTTCTGGGTCATCTTCACGACGAAAGGATCAGCGTTCGTGACAAGCGGTGTCTCGTCGACGCTGGCCGGAGCGGCCGGCGCCGGAGCCATGGCATCCGAGGCATCGGATGCGGAGGCCGGAGGAAGTTCGGGCCCGGATGCCGGAGCGGCAACCGGAATATCTCCAGTCTCGACGTCCGTTCCGGGTTCCGGAACCTCAGCGGGAATACCGTCGCTCTCGATAGCCATTTCGGCTTCGGCGACCTCCAGTGCGGCGGTCCAGTTACCGTTTTCGATGATGATCAGGTCGCTCATTGCGGCGTTCGCGGTCGAGGCGGCGATCATGAAGAAGCCGAAGGCGATAATGGAAAGAAACTTGGCAAGCGAACGCATGCATGTTCTCCCGTTGAAGAAAAAACAGAATGATTTCCCGGCCGGGAAGGGCGCGGTCACAGACCTGACGCGCCCTTGTCCGGATCAGGAATTCATCGAAGAAAAATGATTGGGATTCCCGGAAGTCCGGGTTTTAGGTAAGGCGTGTCCCGGATAGGGTCGCCGCGACCAGAGAGGCGGCAAATGGGGAACGACGAATATGTCTGTCGGCATGACGGGAAAGTCGGAAACGAATTTGCTCGATCGACAGGCGTTCAGCCTGGTGGGCCGTGCATATTCTCAGCTCGACCGAGCGCCGGCGCAGGCGCAGCTCCTCGGCGGCCTGCCGCTGGCGCTGCTTGCGCAATTCGGTCTTCCGGCTTTGTGGAGTATTCTTTGCGGACATGATCTGGGTGTCCTCAGAAAATGAGGTTGGCTACGATCAAGAACGCGATGACGATTGCCGCATCGATGAGAAAGGAGACCCGGCGATCATTGGGGGTCATGACGTCCCAGGTCTCGCGGTAGGCCGGATTCCAGGGGCGACGGACTTGCGGGATCCAGGTCGGCACTTGCATGGGAAGATTCCTTCGTTTCCAAGAATGGCGTGTGTCGGGGCCGGTTTCATCCGGCTTCGATGAAATCTTGCCTCAGATCGCCATGGTCGACTTGAGGAGCCGGCTTCTTGTCGCGCCGGCTGGCCGGCCGCGCCCCGCAGACGGGGCATTTCTGCCCCGGGCGGACGATCGCCCTGTCGCAGGAAGCGCAATAACCGGAACCCTGTCGGGCCTGGCGTGCCTGACGGCGGTTGGGCTTGCCGAGAAGAGACATGATCGATTTCCTCTTCTTGAACTGTACCATATCCGTGTGCCGAGAGGCGATTACGCGGCCTCTTCGTCCTTGGCCGGAGACCGCGTATTGCCGCGCGGGCACCATTTTGGAACCTGCGCCTCGCGCTCGGCATAGAAGGGCCGGCAGCCGACGGCGACGGGACGGTGCGGGCTGCGATCAGCATGATAGCGGGATCCCGGGTTGCGGTTGGCGTGTTCCGTTTCCGTGCAGACTACGGCGACGTCATCGTCGTTGAACCAGTCGGTAGGATCCGGATCCTTGATGATCTGGTGCGCGGGGCAGTCGACGCAGGAAGACAGTTCTTCGGCCATGGTGGTTCACTCCTTCTCAAGACTGCGGCGGGGTTGCGCGGCCCTTGGTGACCGGGTGCCAGCCGGTCTTGTGATCATAGTAGATTTTCCCTGCGATCCTGAGGCGCTGGCACGCTTCATCGACATCGCGCTCCGACATGATGACCGCCTGAACCAGGTCAGCCTGCTTGATTCCGTTGGATGCCCTGATGGCATCGAAGACGTCTTGGTCGTGGCGCATCACCGGGCCTCGTATTTACAGTTCAAAATTCGCGCTCTTCCCGGATCCGTCATTTCATCCAGGGAAACATCTGGTTCGGCTCGCCTTCCTTGGCGACTGCCGCGCGGATGCGTTCGATCACGGCTTCGGGAACCTGTTCGCCGCGCATGAGAAAGCCGGACAGGACGACGGCCGCCGGCGGATCGGCATCACAGATGGTATCGCAGAACGCGAGCATGTTGTCGCATCCGCCAAAGATCTGGTCGGCTCCGCTCATCACCAGCGCCGGAAGCAGGAATTCCTGGGCGCGTTCGGGAGAGGCCGGAAGAAATTCGATTTCCTGAGACATCGGATACACCCTTTCCGGGAAAATCGGTTCATCGATCGAAGCGGTTCCTGTCAAAAAAACACAGGAACCGCTGCGTTTCGCATCAAACCTCAGTCCCCTTCCGAGCACTTCCTTCCGCTCAGACGGGATTATAAGGCATATCCGAGGCCGACCGATCGCGTTTTCAGCCAGGCATCAGACTCGGCGATCTTCCTGGAGATCTGTCATGTATTTCTGCATCGCTGTCGCGCCATAACAGAAGGCATCGAACAAGTCCTGATCGCCGATCCCCGCCGGCCATTTTCCGGAAAGCCGGTACGAAAGGCCGCGATCGATCATGTCGGCCAGGCGGCGCAGCCGCCATGCGAGGCGCGAGCGAAACGACAATGTGTTAAAACCGGGAGCCGAGGGGTAGTAGCGGCTCACCACCATTTCCCCGCCTTCCAGCCGGGGGTTGACGATGGTTCTCTCTCTCACAGCCATCTTCAGCCCTCGTCCTTTCGTTGCGGCACGGGGCGCTGCATCTCTTCCCATTCTCGCAACTTGTCTTTGGCAACAAACCCCGTCTTGCAGCCATCGCACCAGCGGTCGTGCAGATCGTTATCGCCGTAAGGTTCCAGCGGGGTTCCGCAATGCGGACAATTGCCAAGGTCGCCTGGCGCATTCGTATCCGGGATCACGAGATCGGCCGGAACCTTGAAATAATAGTGGCCGCCGCGTTTCCAGGAAGCACTGAAGCTCTCGATGAAGAAGTTACGAAGCATGGCACCGATCAAGTCCTCCGCCCCGCTCCATCCCAGGGTATGGAATTCGACGACGAAGATCTTCCGGTTCTTGAATGTCTCGTCGACGCCTTCCTGTATTTCCACGGAAAGATAGGGAATGGATTTCGCGATCTCGGGCAGTTCCTCGATCAGGAATCGCGCCGCGTCGTTGCGCGAAAGATTGGCCTTGATCAGCCGCTCGATGCTTTCGTCGGTGGGATACCCGTCCTCGCACTCGAACCAGTCGGTGACCGGCGGTTGGCGTTCCGCCAGCCTTGCCGTTTTTGCTGCCAGGGTGTCGTCGCCTGTTCGAGACGAACCGCGCAGCGTCATCACCTCGTCAGCGAGCTGGCAGATGATCCAGGCTTCCGTCGAGCTTCGCACCCGGTAGGGCGGAACCATGTCGAGAATATCGCCTTCGGTCATCCGGCCGTTTTTGAGAACGGGCATCTCATACATCCTCAGCCTTGAGCCTTCCGCCGCTCGGCAAGAAGGCGGGAGTAGGCGATCAGGGCGTCGACGCCGTCGCCGGAACCCGAGGATTCGGTAACGCCGGGAACGAAATATGTCTTCCCATCGGGGCCGAGCCGGGCGGTGTCCTCGATCAGGTTCTGAATCTCGTGGCGATCGCCTTCGATGATCGGGAGGGTGCCGGCCGGAAGAGAATCGCCGAAACCGATATGCCCGGAGAAGTAACAGTAAGCTTTCATTGAAGGGATCCTTTCTCGGAATGCCCGGGGCGGGCGATGAAACGGTTGCGAAAGCGGTCGCTTTGGATGGAGATGTTCATCCGGCGCAAGGCCGCGGAAAGCGCCATGTAGCATCCGGGAGGCCCGCCATGGCTGGCATAGCGCCAGGCCTGAGGAAACTGGTCGGGCGGGAAAACGCGGTTGGCGAGCTTATGGTAGGACAGGCGCATTTCGCCGTCTTGGAAGGCCTCGCGGATACGCTGTTCGATAGGTGCTGGACTGGTCATCGTGTAGTCCTCATGCCCGCTGAGACGCCGCCAGGCGTTCGGAGCGAAAGATCGAAAGCCCGGCCGCCGCGATGAGAACCGAGCCGAGCACGGTCGGTATGTCGGGCACATGGCCCCAAAGCAGAAGACCGAGGACGGCACCCCAGATCAGGCTGGTGTACATGTAAGGCGCGACCACGGTAGCCGGCGCCTTGCGATAGGTCTCGATGAAGAAGTACTGCGCGCCTCCGAGAGCGATGCCGGAAACAGCGAACCAGGCGAGATCCGGTGCCGAGGGAGTGACCCATCCGAAAGGAAGGGAAACGAAGCCGAAGCTCAACTGTGCTGCGGAGGCCCAGAAGAGCATCGAGATCGCGGGTTCGGAAGCATGCATGCGCCGCGTCACGATATCGCGCAAGGCGAAACCGGCGACGGCGAACAGGGGAAGGAGCCCGGCCCACTGGAAGGCGCTCATCCCAGGGCGCACGATGATCAGCACGCCGGCGAAGCCGATCGCGAGGGAAAGAACCATAGCGCGTGAAATGCATTCGTGCAGGAAGACGACAGCCAGGCCGGTAATCACGATCGGCATCGACGACATGATCGCGACGACGTCGGCCAGGGGAAGGAGGGCAAGCGACAGGATGGAGAACAGGGCGCCGGTAACGGTCGCCGCGGCACGGCAGGCCTGCCCTGTGCGATCATGGATCCGGATCGCGGCGACCCCGCCGTTCCGCCACACCATTCCCGCGATCAGCAGGAAGGCGGAGAGCGAACGCAGGAACAGGATCTCGCCGGCCGGATATCCGCTTGCGACGAATTTCGTCGCCGCGTCGCTGATATTGACCAGAGCAATGGCCAGCAGCATCGCGAATATGCCCGGCAAATACGAGTATCGCGAGGTGACGCGAGGGATCATTCCTGATTCGACTTTTCAGGGTCCGTGTCTTCCTCGGAGGACAACTGGAACTCGTTGCTGATTTCCATGCCGCCAGCGTTGTGGAGAGGCACGTAGGCATCGGGGCCAAACCCGAGCCGTTCGTAGATCAGATAGCGGAAGCTTCCCTGCGAACGTGCATGCTCGACGATCGCCTTGAACACCTCGGCGGTCACGGCAAGGCGCATTTCGTAGGGACACTCGGCGGCAAGCTTCGGCAGATCCTCATCGGCCGCGCGAAGCTTCTCGCGAATGGATTTCTCGATTTGTTCGCCGATCTCGGGCGTGATCGCAACCGTGCCCTCTCCGGTTCTGGCGGCGTCGATCAGAGCCTTGTCGGTCGAATGAAGTTTTTCACTCATTCGTGGATCTCCCGAATGCGGCGGAAAAGCGCAATGCCATTGCGACGGAAGTAAGCGAACGCCGCCGTCGTGACAATGCACGAACCGGTCAGCACCCAGACCGTGGCAAGGCCCGCTGCAGAAAGAAGCAGGGTCCAGAACACGGCGACGAGAATGGCAAGGAATGCGGACATGGCGAAATTGGCGATCTCTTCCGGAGCGGGATTTTCCGGAGTGCACATCCGTGCCCATTCCGCGGGATCGATGCGATGCACAACATGAGGTTCCCCGTCGGTGGTCGCGGCGGCGAAGCGCTCGGCATCCTCCATGTCGGAAAAGCTGATCGCCTCGTGAATGTCTCGGGTCCACTCGAAGCCGCCGCCCCTACCGGTCAGGAACGCCGGAGCTTCACCGTCACGACGCATGATCACCCAGGGTGCATTTGAAGAGGTCATGATGTTTTTGTCCTTCAAAGTCTTCAGGGAAGATATGGATCCGTTTCGCGGCGCTGGTCCCGGAAACCCGAATTCACTCACGCGGACAACCGTTCGCCGCGCATGAATTCGCAGTAGCGA
>NPIG01000157.1_pt2 | contig 47243 bp, 33 predicted proteins | sample 8637441 | NCBI WGS metagenome assembly NPIG01 (sample SAMN07420675, study PRJNA396082) | bioreactor metagenome | isolation source: sample BR6 brine-fed electro-methanogenic bioreactor BR | place: Japan: Kochi | collected 2016-06-14
AGCGGCGGCGCAGGAGGCTTGACGACCGGTGGCAACGGTTGGAACAGCTACCTCCAGGCCAGAAGCGGCTATGGTGGCACCCAGACAGCGGGGGGGCTGGGTGGAGCTTCAACAACTCCGGCCGGCGACGGGGCTCTGCTCCAGGGCGGCACGCCTCCGAACAACTACGGCCGCTCCGGCGGTGGCGGCGGCTACTACGGAGGCGGCAGCGGTGACTACTATGCCGGTGCCGGCGGCGGGTCCTCATATCTTCCGGGCGGGTTCGCGGGCACGTCCAGCGAGGCCGGCTCAGGCACAACTCCCGGAGGCGCGGGCGATTCGGACCATCCCGGCGGCGGTGTCGGGCGCGGCGCCACGGCGACAGGAACCGGCGGCGGCAATGGCTACCTGATCCTTTCCTGGTAAGCGCAACACAACACAAAAGGCCGGCGTCTCTTATAGGGCGCCGGTTTTTTGTTGGCACCGCATTTTTGCCGTAAATGCGGACAAAATTTTTTTATTCGGTTAAAAATCATGGTTCGCGAGCAGATAAAACGTTCTGCGGGACTATTTTTACCGTAGTGTGTGATGTTCATGCGCTGACAAAACGCTCCGCGGGACTATGTTTACCGTAGTGCGTGATAATGGGCGCGTCCCGGAAAGGTAAAAAAATGGATAGCGTGAAGAATTTTCTTAGCAGGCTTCGCTGTTGTCGGGGCGCGACAGGCGTTGAATATGGCATGGCAATGGGCCTGGTCGCCATCGTGGCGATCGTCGGAGTCACCGCCACCGGCACGTCGGTGGAAGATATCTTCGGCACTGCCACGGATCGCATCGAGACCGTAGTCGAAGCCGATCCGGCATTCGTTCCCGAGGAACAATCCGGAGGAATCTTCGAGTTTGCTTTTTTCGATGTTGCTGGAGCTGCGAGAAATACGAAGACGGAATCCGACCCGACCTTCGTTCCCGATGAGGGGGATGGGCTGGTCGCAACGGTGGTCGGTGACGCGAGCTGCACGCTTCTGGTCAATTCGAGCGAGATCGGAGCCAGTACGGTTCTGTTTTCCGGCGACATGCTGCAGGTCCAGGCGACCAGCTCGACCGACTTCGACACGGAGATCGGATGCACTGTCACTGCCGGCTCCCATTCTGATTTCTGGACGCTGACCACGGGCCCGGACAATGAGCCGGATGCCTTCGTGTTCATCAATAACGAGGCGGCGCCGACGGGAGAGGCTGTCATTTCGAATACGGTGTCCATCACGGGGGTTGCCGAGAATATCGACCTCACTGCCGTGATGTCGGGGGATGAGGGCTTCACGATGATTGTCGATGGAGCCGATGTCGATGGTTCGATCACGCAGCTTCGATTGGACTCCACGCTGGCGCTGCGCACGCTCGGCCCGGCAGGCGGCGAGACGAAGACCTGCTATGTCAGCGTCGGCGGCATTCTCGGTGATTGGAACGTCACCGGCAGCGCAGAGTGCGGAATGATCGAATCACCGGAAGAAGGTGCATCGATCGTACAGGTTTCTTCCGGTTTCATGCATTCGTGCATGCTGTTGGACAATGGGAATGTCTGGTGCTGGGGTTATAACGCCGATGGTGCGATAGGAGCAGACCCCTCCACTGTTTCCAATTCCGGCGTGCCCGTTAAGGTCAACATTTCTTCCGTTAAGTCCATCTCCTCGGGAGCCAAGCACAACTGCGCCATTATGACCGGCGACGTCAAGTGTTGGGGAGACAACGCGAGCGGGCAACTCGGCAACGGCGATCGCGTCGACCGGTTCATCCCGACGAGCGTCGTGGGCACTGTCGACAATCCCAAGCAAATTTCGGTCGGCGACAGCCATTCCTGTGTCGTTTGGGGTTCCGGCCAGGTCAAGTGCTGGGGTTTGAATAGCCACGGCGAGGTCGGCATTGGTTCGACGACCCTGAGGGTCCTGGAGCCGACCGATCTAGCAGGGATGTCTTCGGTCGTCGAAGTAAGGTCGGGGATGTATTTTTCTTGCGCGCTCATTTCTGACGGAACGGTGAAGTGCTGGGGCCAGAACGGCGACGGTCAGGTCGGAACCGGCGACGGTATCGTGTATCATCGGGAGCCGATCACGGTTTACGGCATCGACAACGCGGTCTCTGTTGCCGTCGGAGCTAGCCATGCTTGCACGGCGCTTTCCAATGGGTCGGTGAAGTGCTGGGGAAGCAGCGTATATAATGCGGTCAATGATACGCTCGATGATGTGATTCGCCCTGTCGGGGTTTCCGGGATCTCCAATGCCGTGGAGGTAATATCCGGTTCGAAAGCGACGCAAACTTGCGCGAAGTCGTCGACCGGGCGCCTTGAGTGCTGGGGCGGAAATGGCTACAGCAAGGCTTTAGGCGATGGTTCGCAGACAAGCGGATCGAACGGCGTCTATCCGCCTCAGGAAGCTCTCTCTGGACGCTCCAACATCGTCGATTATGCGCCCGGCGGGACACATACTTGCGCACTTCTCGAGTCCGGGAACGTCGGGTGTTGGGGCTATGGAAGCCAGGGTCGCCTTGGTCTTGGTGCTGACTTCAATCCGGGGCCGCGGCTTTCGCTCGACGAATGCCCTGCGGAATAACAGGAGCTCCAAGGTGACCGGCAAGCCGGCGGCCATGCGGTCGCCGGCTTTCGCTTGTGCGAAACATGCCGGGGAGGTCTCAAAAACACAAGGCGTTCCCGAATATGGTGTGATCGTTTTTCTCAGAGTGAGCGGAGGCGATCCTCATCATGGTGTGGAGGACACAGGCTCCGCCCGAAACGTTTCTACGATTGAGTGCGCCTTCTTCGGGCCGATGCCTTCTATCTCTAGGAGCTCGGCCTCGCTGGCCGCCGCCACTTTCTGCAATGATCCCATTCGAGCAAGGATTGTCTTGGCCAGCCGATGGCTGATGCCGTGACAGCCCTGCAGGACATAAACGGCCGCCTCCGGAGCCGACTTGGGGCCCGTCGCGCGCAAACCGAGATCGTATCCGAGACCAAAACAGGCGTGCCGTACCGCCCTGGCAATGAACGAGGCGCTATGTGCGACATTCATCGTCGGGATGACCGAAACGCCCTGGATCACGGCGAGATAGGAAAGCGCGCCGGCGATCTGGCGAAGGTCCATACGGGTCTGCCCATAAATGTCTCCCTCGATGAGAAGGATTGCCGGCATGCCCGAATGAGCGATCGCGTCGCTCTGGAAGAAGAGCCGTTTCTCTTCCTCGACGATCGAATTCACGAAATCGGTGACCGTCTTCCTCTCGATGACCAGGCGGTCGGGCACGAGATAATCGCCGGTTTCCAGCGCGGAGCTTTCGACGACAAGATTGGTCGCCTGCGACAACCGCTCGATCATCTCGAGAGGTTCCCGATGGTCGACTAGCAGGGTCACCGGCTCAGGAATCGGATGCGTGGTGTATTCCGTGGTCAGTTCCTCGGCATCGGCAGGAGTCCAGCGATCCTTTTCCGGCTCCCAGGGAGCCTTTTCGCGAAACGAAGCAGCAGAGGCTCCCCGTCTGGCGCCGCGTCTGACCGGCTCGCAGGCCGCCAGGAGGGCATCCCAAGTCGGCTGGCAACCCAGTTGATTCTCGATGTCGCGAAGAACCTGTCTTGCTTCGCAAGAACCCTGGTCGCCGGAAAATCCGACCGTTACGCCGCCGTCGCGCCGCGGCGCAACGAAGGCCTTGCCGCCATGCCCCAGTCCCTCGAGATCGTTCAGATATATCCGCTCATAGTTTCGCGCTTTCCAATGACCGAAACGAATGGCCATGCTTCCCCTCCCATTCGACCGGCTCAAGTGGCGCTCGAAGGGCGCTTTGTGCCAGCATCATCCAACAGGCTTCGATAAGTCGAAGCAACCCTGAGAACGAGATCGCAGCTGACGGGCTGTCGGTGCCCGAGAGCATTGCGCATGTTGCGCAGATCAAAAAGAAGATCGACCATCGGCTTGGGAATAGCCTCGATCCTCTTGGCCTGCATGGAGATCGCGGCGAATTCCAGATCCTCGATATCATTGGCGCGGCGGAAATCGCCGTCTTCTTCGGTCGTAAGCAGGTCTTGCCATTTGCGGATCGCGACCAGACGAAGATCGTCCAGCCATGGGAACAATGTCGCGACATGGGCACGCCATATCCGCCGCTCGATGGCCGTCCGGTCTTCCGTCGCGGCAAGCGCCAGGCTGTGCGTAAAGCGCCAGCCGTCCCAGTCATTCTCAGCGCCATCCCGCCAGGACGTTTCGCCGTTTGTCCAGCCGAGCTCTGAAACGAGTGCATGCAAATGGTCATAGGGAGCGAGAAGAACATTATCATCGGCTTTCGCCAGCCGCTCCGCCAGGTCGCGGTCGAACCCGGCGATTTCGACGACCGTGCGCTCAAAAAGATCGGCACGCAGCGGCGCGGCAGGGCGGTTGCGCATCAGGTTCGAGACGAAGAACGCCATGTCCAGCCGGTCCACAACGCCGTGCCAGCGGAAGTGCTGGAACCCGGGGATTTCGGCGTCCGGTGGAATTTCCGCGGCGATGGCCAGTGGCACTTCGAGGGAGGAGTTTTTCCGTTCCCGGGCGAAGGATCGCAGGAAGATGTCCCAGGTTTCGAAGACATCATCCGGTATGCCGGTAATGAGGACGGCACGATCCTCGAGGCCGGGATCGTTGGCGAAGAGGCGCGCGTTGGGCGACATGACGGTCTTACCGGTCGGCAACATCGCCCGCCCCAGGATGTGGCTGGGAAGATCTGGCCGGTTGAAGGACGAGACGTCGATGATCTTGACGTCGATCGCCTCGTGCCGGCCCGCCGTTTCCTTGAGTGCCGGCGCGAAATCCCGCGGCCGCCGTTTCGGGAACCGGATGGCCGCGCATCCCTCCGAACAGAGGGATGCGTGAACCTGTTCGACGAACCGGTCGGGCCCCGGCAGGGACCACCAAAGGCGCGATGAATCGTCCATTTACTTCTGGTCGATTATCTGCTGCTGCATGATCTCGCCGACCAGCGGATTGATGTTCCAGCGGTCGTAACGATCCGGTACGAGAATACCGATGGTCACGCCCCACTCGACCAGATTGTTGACCGGCATCGGAAACTCGATCCCGGTGACCTCGGGAAGAGCCTCGAGATCCTTGGCCGACATGCTGGCCCCGCAATCGATGAACGAGGTCAAGAACGGCAGCGCCTGGGGAAGAAGTCCGATCTTCGTGTCGATTTCCGGATCCTTCAAAACGTCTGCCGTCCAGCCGTCGATGAGGTCGCTCCACTCGGGCGGCAGGCCGCGCAAGCGAGTTTCCATCTCGGAGATGTAGTGCGAGAACCCGCCCGTGGCCGTCAGAACCCGACTGCGATTGCCGTTTTCGCCGAGCGGCTCGAGACCGGCGTCGCGGCTCCAGATCTGCAGCGAGCGCGCCGACAGAGGCTCGAGGGTGTGGACGGACACCTTGGCCGAGGACGTGGCGGCGCGACCTTCCTCGAGCCAGCCGTAAGCGGCTTGGCTGTCGCCCAGGAACAGAACGCGCAGCCGTTCGTTACGGATGAAGGTGCGATCGCGCACCAGACGCCTGACCCACTCGCCGGACCAAGGACTGTCCTGGGAGACCACATACAGCTTGCGCTTACCCGAAACCCTCTTTTCCTCCGAAAGCTTCGCGAGCAGAACTTCGATGCTGGGGAAGACCTGCGGCTTGTCGACATCCACGCGGGAATCGGCGCTCTTGAGAAATTCGACAACGTTGCCGATGCCGAGCGCCGGCGTTCCAAAGACGATCGAGATGCGCGAGCTGCCGTTGAGCAGATCGTATTCCTGATGCGGCGTGAGCGGACTGCGGAGGATGCGGCCGTTCTCGGTGATGCCGCGGCGGAACGACTGGATATCGAACTCGCTCTCGGGCTCCTCGTTCTCGAAGTCGAGAAGCTCGGTCTCGATCTGGTCGAAGCTGCCGATCATTTTCGCGATGTTGATCGAGCGGATCCGATAGTCCTTGCCGGTCGTCGTAAGAACGCCGAGGCTCACCAGCTCGTCGAGCAGGACGGTAAAGCGCTGGACGGTGTCGCCGGCAAAACCCCGCTCCCAGAAATCGAGCGCGCGACGGTAGATCCACGAAGCCGGGAAGCCTTCGACGATGCGTCCGGCCCGCATGAGATCCAGGGTCTTGTGGGTCAGGATCAGCGTGATCGCCCGGTAGCGCTTATCCAGGTTGAGGGTAAGCTTGAACCGGCCCGCGATCTGTCCCTGAAGCTCGCGGCTTTCGAAGGCGGCCTGAACCATCTTCGCGGTGATCTTGTAGGGCGGCAGGTTCTCGCGAATCGCCGGGTCGGCACGCAGATGCTTGAGAAGTTCCGCGCAGTAGAGCTGCGCCAGGGACGGATAGTAGTTGGTCTGGGCGAGGATGTTGAGCGGCAGATCCGGACTTTCGAACTCGAAGCCGAGAGCCGCCAGCGGCTCGGTCACCAGACGCAACCCTTCCGTCGTCTCCTTGCCGTAGAGCGGGCCGATGCAGATCGGATCGCCGTAATTGCCAAGCGGGGTGTTGGGCGACGTCGACGAGCGCTGGATATTGTGAAGACCGGCAAAGACGACGCGCAGCTTTCGGTCGGTCTCCTCGATGAGCCGCTTAAGGCTTTCCAGGTTACCGAACCCGCTGCGCGTTTCGGCCTCGATGAAGTTGTCGCATTCGTCGAGCAGAAGGAACAGCTGCCGGTCGGGGTTGGCGGCAAGCCAGGACTTGATCTGTCCAGCGATATCATCCGCGTCGGTCGTGCGCTTCTTGACGATTCCGTTGTCGGCCAGGGTTTCGGAAACCTTGCCCCAGAAGGATTCGAGAGGTTCGCCCCTGCCGATCGGCTTGATGATGATCTTGCAGATCACGCGCCCTTCCGCCGGCGAACCGTGCATCTGTTCGATGTAGTCGAGCAGCACGGACTTGCCGAGCTGACGGCCGCCATAGATGAAGCAGCTTCCGTGAGGGTCGAGAACCTTTTCGATCTCATCACGCCGACCGAAGAAGATCTCCGGCGGAATCCGATCCCCGGACGGCACGTAGGGATCGATATTGGTGAACGGAAGCGTGCAGTCGAAGAGTACGGACAGGCGCGAGCCCTGCTGCTGGGAAAGGAACAGGATCAGGGATTCGTCGACCAAGAGGCAATTCTTGCGCTCTTCGCGACAGCCGCGCATGAAGTCGAGCCGGCGGGCCGCCGTCATCCGGCCGAGGAAGATCACGATCTGGGCGCGGGAGTCCTGCGGCTTGAGGTTCTGGATGATCTCCTCGGGCGTCGTCGTGTCGCGCCAAATGGTCACCGAGTAGCGGCCCTTGGCCATCGACCCGAAGCGCGGCGCGCAACAGGTGCTGCGCTGGGCGATGATGTCGGTGTCGACATCGAACTTCTGTCCGCGATCGGACTTGGGCTCGTGGGAGGACTTTTCGATCCGGGAAACGCCGAAATCAAGCGCCTGCATCAGGGTCTGGATGCCCCTGGTCTTGTCTCCGGAGGGGTTCTTGAGACGCTTCCAGGCGGTGAGCATGGTGCTCGCGGATTCGCGCCTCTTTTCCTCGAGGTGCGAGAAGGACAGAACATCGGAATCATGCCCGGCGCCGACCATTGCGATCGCATGATCGACCGTCGTCGCCTTGCTCTTGGCGCTTCCGACGACGGATTCGACGAAGCCGGGGAAGAAACGGGCGAATTCGGTATTCCGGATCTCGGTGGTCGGCAGCGGTTTTCCTTCGCGCAGGCGATCGAGATACTCGCTGACCGCAACGAAAAGCCGGTTCTCGATCATATCGCGCACACGCGCGACGTCATCGGCGCGTTCCGGGTGCAGGGAGGCGATGTCATCGAGTTGCGCGGTGAGATCGTCGGCGATCCCCGCATGAGCCTCGATGAGGGAGGTACGAACCTGATCGAGCAGGAAGAGGCCGCTCGGGAAGTCGGCGATCGTCTCAAACTCGGGAGAGTCGATCTCGCTATCGAAGTTGACGCCGGCGATGAAGTCCTCGATGGGAAGTTCATCGATATTAATGCTCTCAAGACGGGTCAAAAGGTCGCTGGCATGCACATCCTGAAGGATGTCGGTCGCCATGGCCTGATCGATCTCCTTGCGCAGCCCAGACAGCTGGTCGCGCAGGGCTTCCCGGGATTCCTTGATGTCGAGATCGCGAAGCTTGCGCAGGTCCTCCACATCCTTCGCCGGATGGCCCTGGCGCTTCAGGGTATCGAGGATGCGACCCGAGGCGATGTGCGAGTTCTCGGCGCAGCGGTCGTGATAAGCCTGTTCAAGGGTCTGGGACTCAGCGTCGGCGGCAGCGAAAAGCCTAGGAAGAAGCCCGTCATCGGCGGAGTCGAGCGGGGCCCAAGTCTCGCCGAAACGAAGGCCGGGGATGAACAGCAGGTCGCCATGCAGAGCATGCTGCCAGGAAACGGGAAGCTGCCTCACAGACTTGCCCGAGATGATCCCCTCGAGATCGTCGGCGAGATAGGTGCAGATGACACACCAACTACCCGGCAAGCCCTCCTTGCCCAGGTGTTCGCGGATGGCCTTGACCTGATCGTGGAGGCGCTGACGATAGGCGCTGATATCGCGCTTGCGGGAGCTCTGTCCCTGTTTGGGCGCCGATTCCATGAGGTCGATGAAGTCGCGGGCGATACCGAAGGTTTCCTGCATCGCGCTGGTAAGCTTGCGCGCCGCCCGAGCCTCGATCTTCTTGGAGGACGAGCCGCGGATCTCGACGTCCTTGCGCTTCATGATGTCGAACGGGCTTTCGGTCGCGGTCGTCTTGAGCAGCTTCCGGCAAAGAGCTTCGGCCTTTTCCGTCCTGCGACCGGCGATGGCCGCCATCGCGCTGCCGATCTCTCCGTTGTCGCGGAAGAGGGAATCCCAGACGGCCCAGGCCGGCTGATAGTCGAAAGAACGGTAGCTCACCTTCTTGAGGTCGCCGTAACGGTCATCGAAATCAGCGTAGAACTCGGCCATCCGGCTATCCCATTCGGACGCCACGAATCGATCGGAGAGCATGGCGGGGGTCATGTTGCCGTCGATGCGGATGGCTTCCTGGGCCAACTCTCGCAAACCGTTGAGGAACTGCAGATCGGATCCGAGGCTGAGCGAGCCGAGAGCCGTATCGGCGCCAGTTTCGGGAGCGAAGAGAGCGGGCCTGATCAGACCGGCGACAAGGGCCGCGACCGCCGTTTGTTCGGCTTCGCTGGTGTCCGGAGTGAGATTTTGGATCTCATCGAGGTGCGTCTGAAGAAGCGACAGGATCTGCTGCGTCGCAGCCTGCGTCCGGCTCGAGAGAGACCGTCCGACATTGAAGATCTCGAGAGCGAAGGGAGGTGCCGGCGGATCCAGATGGCCGATGTCATCGGCCGCGCGCACAATGTGATAGGCAAGACCGAAACGGCCGTTTTCGAGAGACGCCTTGAAGGCCGTGTCGACGTGCTGTGCGAGGGCGGAATGCGCGGATTCATCTTCGGCGTCGCCGGTCTCGATCACATCGGTATTCGTTTCGATGTCATCCGCATCTTCGTCGCCCGCAGAAAGTTCCTCGGTTTCCGTCTCGGTCTCTTCCTCTGCCGCCGCCTCGGTCACCGGCGCCGGCTCAGGTTTCTCGGGCTCGCTCTCTTCGACGGTATTGTCTTCGGGTTTCGCCGTCTCCTCGACCTCGCCGATATCCTCGGGTTCACTCACTTCGCCCAGCCCGGAGGGCTGCGGGGAAGGAACATCCTCTTCTTCATCAAGGGTCGGCGCGAGCGCATCGATCTCGTTGGATTCTTTCGCGCCCGCCTGCGCCGATAGATCCAGTTTCCCTTCGGCTTTGGCGGTCTCGTAGTCCTCCACCGTCATAAAAACCTTCCGCGCCGCGAGAATAAGATCCGTGGCTTCGGACATCTTCTCCGCGATCTCGGCGAGCCGAGGCCTTGCGGCGTCGGCGGCGGCAAGCGTCGCGGCAACGGATGTGGCGGATTTCAGGGTTTCGGCGATTTCCTGGTGAGTTTCCGTGGTGGAGACGGCGATCTGCCGGGCCTGCTCGATCTTCTCGAGCGCATCATCGATTTCGGAAATCAGGACAACGGAAAATCCGGGTTCGAATTCGGTGGAAAAATCGCTCAGTGCGTCCACATAAGGCTTTGCCTCCTCGAAGGAGGGGGCCTCCTGCGCCGCCCTCTCGATGGCATCCTTGACCGTGTGGATCTGTTCGAGCATTTCGCTCTCGTTGGTGTCGATCTGAGCATTGACCCGAGGCATCAGATCATTGACCCGGGAGATGGCTTCCAACAGGGGTTGAGCACCGTCGGCATTCGGAACTTCGTCGCCGAGGCCTTCCGAGATCGCGTGCAGTTCCGTTATGGCTTCGCGAAGATCTCCCCACGGGTTCCCGTCGAGAATCGGCATGACGGCTTCGTGGGTAACGGTGCCCGCGACGTCGGAAAGGGATTTCTTTTCGGTTCCGCCGGGCCCGTCACTGTCGGCGTCGGCATCGTCATCGAAGTTGATGGTCATATCCATGAAATCCGGGTTTTCCGAGGCGAATTCGCCGAATTCGCCCAGACGCGAAGCCACCTCCGGGTAGTCTTCGATGGCTTTCAGCATCATATCGGTGTCGGTTCTGTAGATCAGGCACGACCAGACCAGTTCGGTGAGAAACATCCACTGACGATCCGACGCCAGAGTCTCAACGAGTTGCTTAGAGTAGTCGGACCCCTCAAACTCCCGGGTCAATTTCCGGTCGTATTCGTCATAATAAAAATCATAGATCGAAATGAGCACGGCGACATGAATGTCGCTGGGGCGCTTTTTTCTGGTCCGGCGGAGTATTTTTTGAGCCTCCACCATGGCGACCACAAGGACGTGCGGGCACTGGCATGCCTCGACCAGAAACTCGAGGAACTCTTCTTCATCCATCCGTCCTTCAGGAATTCCGGGGATACCGGTCTTGCGGAGGGCCTCGAGATACTTGCGCTGATCGGCGGGCGTAAGCCGCAGTTTCGATTTCAACCAGCCGACGGTGACAAAGGGAGGAAGAGGTACATATGGTGCGTCACGGTTGAAATACTTCACGGGTGCCGGCTCATCTTCCGTTCCGGTCGAGGCATTGTCGGAAATGGAATTATGATCTTTCTGGGTCATAAGGGATCACCGAAAAGCTTGTCGAGTGAGATACAATAGCCGAAAGGAAGCGCGCGGCGAAGAGCACAAATCAAGCGCTACCGCCAAGTGGGCGGAATGCGGCTCAAGATTGTGTTCTGAATTTTAAGATGGTCCTCGCTTCCCATGTTTCAGATATGGGTTCGTTTCCGAAAACTGCCCCTTTTCTGGGAAGAAAATATGCTCTTTTCCCCGCAGAAACCTGCGGGAAACATAGCACTCAACGATCCGTTTCTCGTCCCGCTGGTCTTTGCGGCCGCGAAACCGGTTTCCCGGCATGAACCTTTGCCCAGAACCCGCGGGGTGGCTTCTCGATCTTTCTCGTCTGGCAGCGCTTCTTGATCGCCACGTCGGAGATTCCGAATTCGGCGGCAAGGGTGCTCGTCGGCTTTTCCCAGACCAACCTGCGAAGTTCGTCGTCCGGCAAGTCCCTCCAATCTCCAAACCGCGGATGGGCAGCTCTCTTTTTCGCCACATATTCTTCGTGTTGGCGACGATCTTCTTCGATCCGGGCCTGCTCAGCGGCCTCGTTCGTTATTTTCTCCTGGATCCTTCCGTCGCGCATCTGACGAAACCGTTGTGCCCGCCGCTCTGATTCGGCGACGAGATTTTGGGGAATACGATCGACGAACCGGAAGATCAGAAGAGATCGCTCCTTGAGCAGTCCGGCTTGCGTACCGGCGATCATCGCAACCGAGTCCTGCAGAGATCGGCATTTACTTCTGTCGGAGTCACTGGCGCGCGAAGGCTCGGGTAGGGAAGAGGGAGATCGGTAGCGCCAGATGGGCGGCAGTCCGCCGGCGGACATGAAGTCCTTGGCGGCTTTCTCGATGACCGCGTCGAACAGGGTGCTCGCCTTTTCTTTATCCCAACGGCTGCGCAGCTGAGCGGCGGTCAAAATCGCGCCCAGCATTTTGGGATCCTTGCGATGACGCCAGGCCATGTCCAGGGTCTCGAGTTCGGCCGTGTACCGTGTGCCGGCAATGCTCATCGGCTGATCGAGATCGAAAGGAAAGAGAAAACGATCCTCGGCCATGCCAGACGACTTCCGCCCTGGAGCTTCCCTGGACCAATCGACAAGAGAGGCATCGTCCCCGGAAGGCAAACCGCAGAGCCACATTTGCGCAAACAGCTGAGTTTCGAATTCGTCGCCCTGCACGGCCCAAGAGGAAAACCTGTCATCGGATCGTCTGGCTTCATACGGGTCACACAGAGGAAGCTCTTCGAATAGACGATCGATATCCACCTTGGCGTTTTTCATTTCGGCACGCCAGATCGGGAAGATCGCATTCCAGGAGACGGGGGTCATATCGGGTTCAAGATCCTGGGCCATTCAGAGCGCGTCCTGTGTTTCTTCTGAGAATATGGAGGAAACTGGATAATTGCTAAACGGATAATTTAAAAATTGCCTGGGAAGGCTTTGGCGGGGAAGAAAATACTGAAATGTGGTCGGTTTTGTTGCTCTCAGATTTACAGCCATGTGAATGCAGGGCTCGTTGCTACAGTCACTCGGGTGGGCGCAAACGACAAGAGAGAGGTCGTCGCGCGCCACCCAGTTCGAATAATCAGTTCGCGGCTACTTGGGGCAACTCGTCGACGGTTTTGCCGTCAGGCCCCACGATGTGGTCCCAAATTTGATGGCCTAAAACATCGCACGACACGATCGCGGTATGGATGAGCATCGGACCAGGCCAGTCTTGTGCCGCCAAGTCCATTCCGGAGATACACGTTAAGAGCCCTTACCGAGCACCAGAACTGATCCCCTTCGGGCTATGGCCAACGGATCGCAAAAAGGGATTCGGACTGAGCAGGTCTGCCAGAATATCGAATTTATGGCCGGCCGGATGCCTCTCAGTAGTAAGCCTTTTAGGTAGATGCCACGAACTCCGAATGGGCGATAGATTTTCCTATTGCATGTGCAACAATAAGGGCATGCGGACGGCGAGAACCGTCGCAATATGAAATCGGATTGGGGAAGCGTTGTGGTGCGGCCGGCATGGATTTTGATCTCTTTGATTGCGATCCTCTGCTCGTCCCCTGCTTTTGCTGGAGGCTTGGCATTGTCTTTTGCCGATGAGGCAAACAGACACTCGGTTACGGACGATGATTGTATTCGATACGGTGGTCGCGTCCTGGCGCATGACGAGTACGACAGGAAATTGAAGCTGGTTCTGAAGCATGGCGCCCAGCATCCACGAATCGGCACCTATTATTCATACGGCGGGCACGGCTACGCTGTTTATGTCGACGCGTCACCATGGTGGGGGCTCATCGGCGTGACGGTGGGCTCGGTCGGGCTCTGCGAGTTCTAGCGGTCGGTTCACAGTTGTCGACGGTCACAAGAATTCAGCACGGGGGAGGGGGGAATTGCGGTTATTCGGCATAAGAAGGAAAGTGCACCGTGACGCTGCCGCGGAGCAGTTTGTTACCCACTGCGCGCGCGAAGCCGCCCGACTGGAAGCAAATTTGACCTCGGTGCTACGGCGCTATTGTGATGGATCTGCGGGACGACAGGGTTCTTCTCAAATTTTGCAGCGCTCGCTGACGAGCTTTCAAAACGCTCGCGGACGGTCAAAACAGAGAACGCTGTTCGAGGCGCACTGTTACGCCATTTGTCTCTCCAGGGGACTGGAGGCGGCTTACGAGATCGATGCTCTCGGCGAGCAGGTGTGCGTTGTTGACCGGATCGTCGCAAATCTGGTTGCCGGGGAAGACGTGGGGGCGGAACATGCCGGGCATGTGCCCAATCCCTATCCGGGGCCGGGCTTGCACGTTTCGTATACGCCCGACACGTTGGTTGGCGGCGTGTCGTCACAGCAGTTGGCGTTGGTCAAGCGATACCGGAAGATGCGAGATGCAAGCGATGTTATTTCGATGCTGTGCCTTGCCTTGCGTATCGTTCCGATCGGAGACGGGGTTGGCATTGGCGTGTTTAAAGAGGTGCCGGGCACACGAGATGAGGGCTTCGTGGAATATGATCTCGTCGGCTATAGGGTCCCCGGACCCGGTGAGATCGATGACTGTTCGGCGTATCTGGAAATACTGGACTCCGACCAGGTGCTTGCGCCTCTCCCAAGGGGAATGCGGATCGAGATGGCGGCGGCCGTGGATCGGATTGATCCATTTTGGCCTTGTTTCAGTGAGAACCATACTTTGACGTGGCGTTAATCAATTTACCGGCACGGCTGATCGATATTCTCGAAATCAATCGAGGCGCCCGGCTGGGGCCGGGCGCCTCGGCCGATCAGTTTCCTTCGTTCTCCGGAGACCCTAGAGATTTGTCGATCAGGCTCGTGATGGTTTCCCGGATCTCGGCGGGATAACCTGCCATAGCTTCGAGTCTCGCGGCAGTATCGCCGAAGTCGTGGCAGGTTCCGTCGGCGGCGAGAACTCCCTCGATTGTCCGGCAATCGTCCGCCAAGGTCTGGAAGGCGGTCATTGACTGGTTGTGCAGTGCCTTGAGGAACCGCTCCTCGAACTTGCGGAGGGAAGCGGGTTCGCCGCGCCACTCATCGGGGATATCCGACCAGAGGGCATCGTCGCCCCGCTGGGTCGCAAGGTTGAACTTCCAAAGGAAGCAGGCAAGGAGACCGACGAGGATCCCTTGTGCCCGTTCAACGTCGAGATCGTCGCCGCCATCCTCGGGTGGGAGTACCTTGGTTGCTACCCACCGCAGGTGCTCGTTCCGCTCGGCGAGGCTTCGCGGTAGCCAGTCATAGGCATCGAGGAAGGGGCAGGTGCCAGGCTGGGGGTCGATCTCCATGAAGGCGTTCTGCATGTGATCGTAGTTCTGTTACCAGTCGATCGAGCCCACCAGATGTCGCNNNNCACCAATCCAGTACGCCACGAAAGAATCGCTGCAGTTCTTGTCCTGGCAAGCGGACAAGTGGGAATTGCCGTCCCTTCCAAGCGTCCAAAGGCTGTCGGTGAAGATTTCGCCGGCCTTGAGGGCGAGATCCCTGAGGACGAACTCGACGCTGTCGCGCGAAGGTCTTTGTCCCTGCGGGAGCGCCTGGAGATGACCGTCGATTGCCGGCCAGTCCCACACGACAAGTCTTTTCCCCATGATGGCAGAGGCGATTGGGCCGAATTCCGTGCCGGCGACGATGCGGTCGGCCACGTCCGCCGGGACACTAATGTCGATGTCGTTGGCGCCGATCGGGAACGTCATGAACTTCGTGGCACGCTTCCTGCCGTCGGTGGCGCCCTGCCAGATCGCATCAACCTGGTCGGGCGTGAGAAGCACCCACAACTCATCAAGCGGCTTGGAATAGCTTCCACTCCAGGCGCAGGTGTTTTTCCGGACATCGCGACAGAATAATTTCCAGTGACTCAAGGCGTTCTCGGGTTTTTCGAACATGGCCGCGACGAGAGGCATATGGTCTTCGAGATCGCAGGCCGCGGGGGCGAATTCGCCCAGGACCTCGAGGAGGAGAAGGCCGACACCCTGCAGCATCATTTTTTCATCGTTGTCGGTCTTGGCCTGCTTGAGAAGTCGTTCAGCGGAGTCGAACCAGCCTCCCCGCATATTGCCGAAGGAACCGGCGATCGCCGTCCCGCGGATCAGACGTTCGAGCTCGATGCGGTCGCGCACGGAGGTGTCGTCGGGGCCAGTGTCCAGGATACGGGCAATGGCCTCCCGAAGGCGAGAGCCATCGGGATCCGCCCATTCGAGAGAGGCCGTGCCGGCCGGGTCGATCTGGGCCTTGAGCGTATTGAAATTTGCGAAGCCGAGAGCCCGCGACATGCCGTCGAGGGCGTTCACGTACTTGAAGCCGTCGTTCTTTTCGTTGACGAAGGTCTTCAAGCGCCAAGCCATCGCCTTGAGGGCGGGTTCGTCGATGCGGATGGAGATAGACATGGTTTTCCTTTTGCCGGTTCGGGCGGAAATCTCCTGCGTGTGGCGGCTGCGTTACCGACACTCCCAAACCGTTTGTTCTGGAAAACCGAAACGGAAGATTGCGGGTTGGGTGTACTTTCGTGAATTTGCCATCCTACCGATCAGGTAGGGCAGCCGGACGAGCTTCACGATCGCTCGTGATCTGAAATAGAGGCATGGAAAATCATTTCAACGCTCGCCGGCTCATTGAGGCGGTTTTCCTGATCCCGCTGTCCCGTGAGAGAGGGTGTTCTTCCGATGAGGCGGGAGATTCGCAATCCGGCGATGATCGAGGAGAATACGAACTGCGCGCAACGGTTCTCCAAAGGGTGAAGATCGTCTGACCGGAATATTTGAACCCATATCGGAACCAGGAACAAAAACCAACCTGATCGATTGGCTCCGCTAATCTGATCTGGAATACGCGGATGGGGGCCAAATTCCGGGAATGTACCCATATCTCTGCCATGAACGAGAAGACACAGCGCCATGCCGCGTGTAGGTAGATTTTCTTGAGGGGCCAAGCCGGGCTCTCGGAAATTTCATGGCGCCACACTTTTCCATTTACATCGCCAAACGGATAGCGCGACAAATCGTCGATCGGGACATTTCGCAGATCGCATTTTTGGATCCAGGGGATAGAGGTAATGGCCAAAGGCAAGCCGGACTACGATAATCGTTGCGTGGGCATGATGTTTACCGACGAGCTCAACAACATCCGACTCGTCAACATTCAGGTGTTGGCCAAGGAGCTCTTCACGGAGGACGGGATCAAGCTTGCCGTCGATCTTGAGTCTGCCGAGACCATCACTCGCGAGCAATTGACCCGGCAGGGTGTCGACCATCGGTTCTGGCATTTCGTTGGAGGTCTGGCGGCGTCGGACGACGCTCTTCAGCGCGGCCGGATCATGTGGGTGGAGCAGTCTCCGGAAGAAGATGTTGCCGGGAAAACCCAAGGCCCGGCAGTCAATGTCCTGGTAGCGTCCGAATTTTAGCGGCGACCGTTCTCTAACCAAAATTCTGAAACGCCGCGGCCAGGAACCATGCGGCCCTGAACATCTGGGGTCGTCTGTCCATTTAAACCTCAATTCGAAACTGATGTACGGGGTTTCTCTGAGGTATAGCGCGATGCAATAGCCGCGGCCGTAGAAGGTATATCGTCTTCTCGCGCTCCCTCTGATGACGAACGGTAGCATTCCTTATCGACGCCTAAGTTTTCAGTGAAGTGACCGCAGGCTGTCTTGATCTCAGCGCCAAGTCGAGAGGAATCAATCTAAGATCGTTGTTATGGTGTCAATTTTCGATCAGATTTCCCCAAAGGACCCATATATCGGTTATGGTCTGTAGATCTTTGGCGCCGTCCTGACGATAAAGAGACAACGACTTGGGGAGCAAGGCATGCCGAAACAGGAATTCATCGAAACCGTTCACTCATTTTGGGCGGATGCGATTTCTCGCTCTTTCATCGGTAACCCACCACAATCGGCGGTGTGGTACGGTTCCGAAGCAATCCTTGCCGCCCTGCAACCCTTTATGGCCGAAGGAAGAAACCATGGGTTCCTGCCCACGGGTGGTGGGATGGACATGCTGGGTATTGATGTTGCGGCCGAGCCGGGCTGCCTGGCTATTGAGGTCGATGAGAAGATCGTTTACGTCATAAAGCCTAAATCGCTGGTTTTGGAATACTTCCCGGAATCTCCAGTCAATTCTTTTGCCTTGCTCCAATTGGATCAGCTGAAGCCAACAGGAATATCTGAGAACGCCGAAACCGGAGAAAGATCCTATAGCGAATATATCGTGGAACTTGAGCCGGGCAGATACGTGGAAAGATCTGTATGGGATCAGGGATACTACGATTACGATGACGATGGCCGGGAAATCGAATTGCCCGATAGCGCTCGCCTTGTGACCCGGTGGCTCGGCGGGAAAATTTTGCTCGTGGCGAAGACAAGCGTCTGGAATCGTACCAAGTCAACCTACGATGGGCGCCACAATAGGATGCAGGCTCACAAAATTCGGGAAGTTATTAGCAACGCCCTATGCTAGTCCTGTGCGTGGGAGTTTTGATCGCCGCTCTGTGCGATTAGCATCCCCGTTTCATAAAGCCATTCGGCCAGATTTTTCGGTGTGCGATAGGCATCTCTATCGCGCACCAAGGGGAAAAGAGGATCGAGCCGGTAGATCTGCGCGCGCTTGACAAAGTGACGATCTCTCTGGTTAGCGCTGCGGGAAACGGTCCGCTACCTAGCCTTTAAAAACAAGCGCTGACGTTTTCCCAAGAACCTCGTCCGGGTTTGCCTGTTCGTTTGTCAGCAGCTCGACAACAGGGGCAACCAAATTGACATCGATATCTCTCTGCGAATTAATCTTGCCAAGAGGCACGACGTAGAACCAGGATCGGCTGTTCCAAGGTTCGGTGTTGAAATTTTCGTCCTCGGACCATCCCCACAATGACGAGTTTTTGCCGCGCAAGTGCGTTACAGCCGGGTTGCTTGCATCGCCGTCAAGGAACAGGTCGTCATTATCCCAACTTCCAACATCAAACGTGGCGTACCCAACGTAGATTTTTGCCTGCCTGGCTTCCGGCCACCCATCGCCTGCGTCATCTTTGTCGCGCCACAGCGAAAAGCTATATGTAAGATATCCTTGGGGCTTCCTTTTTCGTTGGCTGGTGGATGCAATTGTCCCGGAGAAGCAATGCGCGTTCAAGGCATAGGAATCCTCCAGGTTATCGGTTTGGACAAGTTGAAATCCGATGCCACTATTCTCCAGCTTGTCCTGTAGGGCTTTTATTATTGCATCAATTTCAACGCCAGCATGGCTAAGATTGCGGGCGCTGAGCCAAATTGTGTGACCGACACTTTCCATCTTATCCCTTGCCCCTTTCAACATAGAAGCCATCGACAAAAGAAACGTGCTCGAGTGACCGAGCACCCCACCCCATCTGGGCGAGGCACGGCAAAGAGGAGAAGGTCGCGGAAATACAGTCCACTTCCTCCAGGGCGACTGACGCCCATCCGACTTGTGTTCGGACGCCGAGCTTGCGCAGAAAATCCTTTACGTCCCTGGCCCAAGGAGTCGCTTTCCCGGCTCCGTGCGTCGTCAATTCGGAAATGTCGTGCCAGGTCAGAAGCCTGACGTCGCTCTTTTTGCGTCGCTTGTCGAGTTGCTGAAGATCATCGTGGTGGCGATTTCGGACAAGCAAAAGCTGCCTGAAGCCAGCTTTCGACCCAACCGAAAGTTTCGCCCGCTCCGCGCACCGGTGGCGTGCATCCCATTGATCCCTCAGTTGATTCAAACCAAGGTGCGCGTTCCACTTGATCTCGATAATGAGAATATTGGGGTTCTCTCCTCGATTGCCGATGACGACAATATCCGGTTCGACGTGCCGGCGTCCAACCCCGGATCGGGGCAGTTTCGGCCAGAAGATGATTTGAATATCTTCGTCATCCTGGAAGAAGGTGCCGTCATTCTTGAAGCCGGCCTTGTCCATCATGAGGTTGAAGAAGATCCGAGACGCATCACCCATATACATCAATGGGCCAAATACCGCGGACGTTATCAAATCTTCCATGGGCGTCCTTCGCCCTTCGTTCGTCATGTCCGCCGGCGTGGCCTTTCCGAAGATAACCGCGTGGAGCATGTAAGCGCACCTATAGTTTCCGTTCGGCCGGGCAATCTTTCGACATATCGAGCGCACTTTTCGCGACATGCCTGCGTCGGAGACCGGCGGGAAACGCGCTCCTGCGCCAGCATACCGCAAGCGACCGCAACAATAAACTAGGCGCATGAGCATCTTGATTGTGCGCCAGAGCCGATAGGGATTGCGACCAGAGGCTCCGAATCGTCATGCCGAAAGCGCTCCGCAAGGGCGGTGTTTGCCGATGCCAGAACTGCCACCATCTCAATAAAAAGAGGTTCATTTGAGGGTCGTCCACGATGATGGCATATCACTGGCTGGCGCTTGGCCGACCGTTATGGAAATCCGAAATTTCCGCGGAGGGCCAGGCGGCGTTCGGGGCAAAATTTCATGAAGTCCTCTCCCGCAAGCTTCCCTGGTGGGTTGGTGATTTCGCCGATGCATTGGACAAGCGTGGACTGAAGAACTGTTGGGTGTCGGCGGACGGAGATTCCCGATTGGAACGGGCGTGTGGGTTTCCCGTCGTTCCGCTGCTTGTCATATCGACTTCGGCTTCAGCCGCGTCGGGGCAAATTCAGGACGTCGCCGAGATGGCGCATGTCTTTCTTGAGCGGCCACTGGCGGATGCGGTGCGGCATGCAGCCGGATCCTGCGATATACCGGAGCCGCGTTGCGGACTGATCCCGGTGGCCGACATTATGCGCATGAACACCGCCGCTCCCGTCAGGAGGCCGTCAGCCGACGCAGTGGAGAGAGCCGTTCGGGTGGTCGGGTCTGTCGAGACGCCTGTCGGACAGGAGCCGGGAGTAGTCGCGGTAGCCGCGCTGCAAGCTCTGGCCGGCGCAACCGCGTCGCGGCTTTTCCGACTTGGAGAGTTGGGAGAGTTCGTCGACGACGGGCCCGTTGCTGCGGCCGCGGTTGCGAACGCGGCCGGGTCGGCGAGCGAGAAGATCTGGGGCGGAAGGCGATTTTCGGTAAGCGCGAGCTTCCGCCGTCGTGACGGGAGTCCGCCTTCCGATACGGATCTTGTCGATGTTCAGTCAAGCCTGGGCGCCGCAATGGAAGATGCAGCCGGTATCCTGGCGGATCGCGCCGGGCACCGAGCAGAGCGCCTGTCTTTTCCGCAGCTCTTGAACGGGGATCTGAGGCGGCGCTCGCTGGACCAGGTCGAGGCCGCATTGAGCGGCAAGAGCACCGGCTCCTCGCTGGAGGACATCTCAGCCGCGGCGATAGCACTTTCAAAGGTGGCAAAGGCCATTCGAGAGAACACCCCAGCCATTGGCCAGGAAGAGGGTGATCTGGCTCGGCGCGCCCGCGGCGCGGCGTCCTGGGTTCTGGACCGGAAACCAGGGGATCTGCTGCGCAATGAGGGCGAGGGAATGATCCGCAAGGCGCTGATCAAGGCCGCGGACATCGCGACGGAAATGGCACCCCAGGTCGGCATGTTCAGCCGCATGAATGCGAATATCCTGACGGGTGCCGCGAAGAAGGCTCGAGATGCTGCCGGCTGGCTTCAAGATGTTTCGAGGCTGCGGGCAAATGAGGGAAGGGAGATCTGAATACGTCCGTGAATACCTCAGGCGTTCTCGGCGTCATCTCATGATCTGCTGGTATAAGCATCGTTATCGCGCGCCAGGTTCAACTTCCGGCCCATGATATTCCAACTCAAGAAAAGCGATAGGATGCGCGCCTTCTTGTTTTTTTGGCGACCACGCATAAATTAAGCAAAAGGAGCGCCGGCACCTATCCGCTCGCAATCGGAGAAGTCTCCTGGACACCGGCATGTCACGAAGAAGCGACCAATCCCGTACATGATGTTCCCTTTGGCGTGGATGGTCCGAGCGAGCCTGACCTGTATTGTCCAAAGGAGTATGGCATCATGCCCATCCGACTCGATTCCGAAACGCGCGCAAAAAAAGCTGCAAAACGCCTTCATTCTGTCCTGGAGGGGTACGATTTCGACGTGACCCTCTCATGGTGTAAGGACACCGTTGCCCGAATGCTCGGGTACCGTGACTGGTTCCATTTGCGAAAAGACATTGGAGCGGGAGCCGCATTTCCGTTCGATTTCGAGCTTAAGCTCGAGGAGCGGCTGTCCCGGCAGGCATTTCAGGCCGGCGTTCTCTCCGAGCGTTTGCGCGGTAAGGATGTGGATGAGGCAGCCGATTGCCAGCAGATCGTGGCCAGGGTCCGTCCGTCCGATCGCCCCGATGGGAACGGCCCTCGCGCAAGCCGAACGGATCCGCTCTTTGAAAACCGCGAAGCCGATCGTTTTGGTGATCCCCATCAGTTCGGCGTCGGGAAGCGCCTCGAGGTTACGGACCGATCGTCGGCACTCATTCGCGCTTCTGCGAAATTCATGGAGGCGACGTTGGCCGAGCGCGCTCGGATGGGCCCCTGTTACCATTTCGCATGGGACATAGAGAGCGTTATGGAAAAAGCGAGGGGCGGCGGAAGAGACTGGCAGTCGGTCAGGGAGATGACCTGGAATCCCCTATCGGCGGCGGCCACGCCAGCAGCCGGTCCGGCCCGAGACGAGTACGTACGATTGATTACTGAGACCCTGTGCACCGACATACACTTTAGGGACAGATTCTGGACGAACAGAGCCAGCAAGGCAGCGTTTGGTATCATCTCTCTGGTCTTGGCGCGGGCTGACCGTTTCGTCGCCGCAGCAGAGAGAGAGAAGCCATGCGGCGAGGTGATTGAAAATACATCTCTGCCGGCCGCGGCGGATCTGGTTTCAGGCCTTGCGGGTGCATTTGAGCGGTCCGAAAATTTCCAGCATGAGATCATTCAGGAATGGATCGATGAGATATGCGATATCGACAACCGAAATGAGGAAATGCTTGGATGCAGATTGCTGGAAGCTGCTCGAAATGAGTTGGTAACATTGAGGGATACGCCTCGACTCACGCTCAGCTCCATTGTGATAACACTGAACGAGTTTCTGGAGATTTTCCGGCATCCATTGGTGCGCAGCTGGACGTCGGAAGGAACGTTCTCATTCGATGTTCTCCGTGGGGTGCGGGAATTTGCCGGAGACTGGCGACCAGTATCGATCTATATCGATATTGCCCTGGAAAACTCGAAGCCTTTGAGGCCACTCGTGAAGCTGTTCGCGACACTTGCCAACACCTACCTTGAGGACCATCCAGCTGGCAGCAAAGGCTCGAACGGCCGGACGATCGGCCCGTTCGATTGCGGGTTTATCGCAGACGAGTGATAAGAACAGCAATCTGAAGTCCTGCCTTTCAATTCATAGAAGGGCTGCTGCACGGGTGGAGAGGCATAAGAAGCGCAGCTTTTCAGAATCAAGACGAGAAATTTTCGGGAGATTGCTTCTCCCTTAAAGGCTCGAAGTAGAAAATTCGGGGGATAAGAAGCCTGATTTGGGAATAAACGGGGTTTAGCCGGCGCCTTGGCATTCATCCCACCATAGGCGGGCCGAAAGCACATCGCAGGCATGACAGAAGGCGGCCAAGCGGCCCATGCGTCGCGCTGTCTTCACGTGGTCGTCCGTTTCGCCGTGGATATAGGCGAGGGCGTTGGCTTCTTCTGGCGAGAAAACGATTCCCCGTCCAGGGAGCACGTTTGCGTACCAGTCATCCTTATCGATATCCGTCGCGGCCCGCGAATATTTGAAAATCTTCTCAACGTCGTGGAAGTAGAGAACGATTGCCGCCGCGGCGAAGGAGAATGGAAGCGGCCGGATCGACGAGAGTGCGGCGAACTGCGCCTCGGCGATCCGCAGGCATTCGGCGACGTGATCCAGGTAGCCTCCGGGCCAGGCCTGATGATTATGCGCACTGCCGGCGGCTTCACGCATGAGATCGGCATGCTCGTCGTGGAAATCCTGGATTGCTTTCCGTCTCGGGTCGTCGAGGCATAGGAGAAAATCGGATACGGTCTTCACGGAATTTCCTTTCGGGGCAGGACAATCTAGATATGGGTTCGGGTGCCGTTTTTGGCCGCTTCGGGCCTTTTTTATCAAACAGCGCCGTAAAACCCCGTCGTTCACGGCGGGGATATAAGGCGCGCCGAATTGTGAAAATGAACCCATATTGAGGATATGAGGATCAAGGTGCACAAGGGGTTCAGATTCCGGCTCTATCCGACGGCGGAGCAGGAATCTGCCTTCGAACGCTCCGCCGGCTGCGCCCGCCTGATCTACAATCTCGGCCTCGAACAGCGCCGGATCTTCGGACGCCGCGGCAGACCGATCACCTACGGCGCCCAGGCGGGTGAGCTGCGGGCCTTGAAGCGGGAGTTCCCGTTCTTCCGAACCGATATCGATTCCCAATGCCTTCAGCAGGCGCTGATGGATCTCGACAAAGCATTCCAGCGGTTCTTCCGCGGCGAGGCGGGCTATCCGCGTCCCCGCAAGAGAGGCGTGCGCGATGCGTTCCGCTATCCTCAATGGTCGCGCATCGATCTGACGAAATCGACGATCCGGCTGCCGAAGATCGGCCGGGTCCGGATCAACCGGCATCGCCGGCTCGAAGGCTCGCCCCGGTTCGTCACCGTCATCCGGGACGGCAACCGGTGGTTCGCGTCGATCGTCTGCGAGACGACGGTGGTTCCCGAGCCGGCCACCGGTGACGTCGGCGTCGATCTCGGCGTCGCCATCGGCCAAGCCTTGTCCGACGGACGCGTCTTCACCGGGCCGGTGATGACGCGGGCGGACCGTCGACGGCATGCCCGTCTCAAGCGGGAAATCTCACGCAAACAGAAAGGATCCAACAACCGGCGCCAAGCGATCCGCCGGCTGCGGGGATTCGAATACCGCTGGCGGCGCCGGCGGCTCGATCATCTTCACAAGCTCACGACTTTGCTGGCCAAGAGCCACGGCCGCATCGTCATCGAGGCTCTGAAAGTGGGCAACATGACGGCATCAAGCCGGGGAACGATCGACGCCCCGGGGCGCAACGTGAAGGCGAAAGCCGGCCTGAACCGGGTTCTTCTCGAGATGTCGCCGGCGACGTTCCGGCGATTGCTCGAATACAAGGCGCTTTGGTCCGGCGCCGAGGTGATCGCCGTCGACCCCCGGTACACGTCGCAGACCTGCGCCGTCTGCGGCCATGTCGACGCCGCGAACCGGAGAAGCCAGGCGGTTTTCCACTGCACCCGGTGCGGCCGCCTGGAGAACGCCGATATCAACGCCGCGCAGGTCATCCTGGCTCGCGGTCTCGACCTTGCCGGTGGGCTGCCGGTATCCGCCTGTGGAGGCCTCGGCATCGGCCGGCCCGTGAAGCAGGAACAAGATCTCCTGGAGCAGACGGCGCGCAGCGCCGCCTGAACGGAAGAAGCTCGGTCCTTCAGGGCCGAGAGTAGTCACACTGGTTAAGTCTTGTCGGGCATCGGAACCTGAACCGACCATTGCTTCTGAAGCCGCTATTCGTGACTGAATGGCAATTTGCAGAAAATGCAAATTCCTCGAGTTGAAACGGGCCGCGCGCGTGGCGATCGGATTTCGGTTTCGATCCCATATCCTTCGTATGATTGAACCGTTACAGACAGAGAACTCCCCTGACATCGAAAAAGCGCTCGGCGAGATTTGGAATTTTGCCAGGCCGATCTCGGATGACTATCCGGGTATGGAGGGTTGGTTCTGGAATCGTCTGCCGTCCGGACTGCTCGCCGGCACGCGAAGAATTCTGGTCGATCGCCGCGGCGACGAGATTGCCGGGATCGGGATTTTCAAGAAAGAACAGGCTGAGAACAAGATCTGCACGATCCGCGTCGCACCGGAATTCGTGGGATCTGGGATCGGCGTGCGCCTGATGACCGCCGGCATGGATTGGCTGGACGATGAAAAGCCGCACCTGACGATCAGCGAAGAGAAGCTTCCTTCGTTCGCGAAGATTTTCCAGTGGTTCGGCTACGAATTCGCCGATCGGCAACTTGGCCGATATCGTCTCGAGCGCGCCGAAATGGCCTATAACGGCCTCGGAATTCCAGCCGCAGGCACACTCTCGATTGACCCGCGAGCAGGGTAATTTCAATTGCAAGGCCGCACCTAAGAAACTGACAGGAGTAAAGGCCGATCGTGCCTGCGGTCTGACGGGCGCCGCTACCCGGGATATGCCGCGCGATCGTCGAGAGCAAGGGCGCGGGTGCCGAAGCCCTCTTGAGGCAGTACCGTGTCGTTTGCCCACAGGTTCAGGATTTCGGCGGCGATGGACGGCAACACCTGGCGAATCGGATCTTCCTTGAAGCGCATGCCTGGTTCGTCGGCGTGCCGGATCATGTTCCGTCGCAGAAGATCTTCGTAGAGGGGCAGGTGGGGCTCCAGGGGTACTTTTCCGATGTCGCGGTGGACGGACATTGCCTTGACGAGAATATCGATGCCGACCGGGTCGACGTCTCCGAAATACCGGATCACGGGCGCTGCATGGGTCTCGCAGAGCTCAGCAAGACTCTTATGGCACTCAGCCTGGGTAAAGGCGTTCCCGTTTCCCCAGACCACAAGAGACCATGCATCGGATGTGCGGTTCCACTTCCGGAACGTATCCCAGGTGGCCGAGTTCTCAATGACCAGTATGGGCTTGCCCATGGGGCTCGGCCCCGTTTCCGCGGCCAATGGCATACCGACGGTGTAGATGCGCAATGCGCTGACGTCGAACTTGTCGCCGTGACGGGCGAGGAACGCCGCAAGATGCTTTTCGCGCCTGAATATTTCCAGCGAGCGTTCCTGCATCGGAGCCATGGGGGGCGGGTTTTTCCGGTTTGCCTTCAGCCATTCATTGATCATTGAGAAATCGCGGTATGTCGCAGGGTTTCTCATCTCGCGCTGTACGAATGCGAGTTCCGGCAGCCAGATGGTGTTGCGCTCCTGGCGGACAGTCTGCGGGGTTGTCCGCTGTACCATCACCGTTCTCGGCATAGGAGGAAGCGCGGATTGATCCCAGGACGTCGGCGCCGGCAATCGAATTTCACCCTTGCCATCCAGAGCCAGAAGATCATTGACGAACATCTGGTTCGCTTCCCCGGCACGAGCGGCATCGCGATCGCACCTCACCCATACGGACCGGGCATCATCGATCGAGATGCGGTTGCCGGATTGGCCGCGAAGAGCGGTGCCGAATTTGCGGCGCCGCTCTTCCGTGAGCGTTTGGGCTCCTTTGTCCATCAGGCGGCTTCCTGCCGGGCCTCGATGAACGGAACGTCGTCGTTGTCCGTCCGCCGATCCGTCCACACCTTGCGCAACGCGACCGTAATCCTTCCGCTGGCCGTTTGCGTTTCCTTGCGCACGGTGATCAGCTGAGAATATTCGCCAAGCACGGTGGCCGAGGCATCATGCGTGGTGAAGATCAGCTGCAGACCCAGGCGATCGGCCAGGGCGTTGACGATGCGCAGCAGGATCGGTGCCGACACCTTGGCGAACGGATTGTCCAAAATGATGAACCCGCCGATCCCGCCGCCCTTCTGCTCGCTGGTCAGGTGTTCGTTGCGCAACGAGGCAACGACCATGTAGAGCAGCAGGGCCGAGGTCAGAAGCTCGCCGCCTGAGGCACCGAACTTGTCGATATCGACATATTCGACGGCGCCATGGTCGAACATCTTGATCAGCTTCAGGCCGAACTTCGGCTTTTCCTGCTCGGGGTAGGTCTTGCGCAGCAGCAGCTGCAGCATCTGCGCGGCGATCTCGTGATCCTTGAGCGGCACATTGCCGGAGCTCACGACTTCCCGCAGGTAGGCATCGGCGGTCTCGTCGTAAATGCTCTGCTCCCGATCGTTGCTCATTGCCGGCGGCTTGAACCGCATTTTGAGCACGTCCTTTCCGCCAAGCGTCGGAACATCGTTGGGGATGCGGCCCTTCTTCACCGCGCGATCCAGCAGCTTGAAGGAATCGTGCAGGAAGTTGGCGAGTGCTTTCGAGGCGTAGGCGCGGTCGGTCTCCAGGGCCTGCAGGTCCTGGTTGATCGTGGCCTGGCGCTCGGCGATCGAAGAGGCGATGCCTTCGAAATTCTCGGCGGCCGCGAAGGCTTCCGTTGCCAGAAGACCTTGAACGATCGCTGTTTCCGCATCCGGGAAATCGGCGGTGTTGAGGAACTGGCGCAGGTTCTCATAGGCTCCGCCGACCTTGCGCTCAGCCTCGCCGAAAGCCTTCTGTGCCTTCCCATAAGCATCGACAGCGGCATTGATCACGTTCAGGACTGTGTCGATCGCTTCCGGAAGAATGGCCGGCATGGCCATCATGTCGTTAGGCAGATACTGCGAGGTTTGGGTCAAGAGCTTGGCGTTTTGCTCGATCTTGCCGGACTCCTCCTTGCGCTCTCCGGCTTTCTGCTTGGCCCGGGCAGCGGCCTGATCTGCATTTTCAGCCAAGCTTTCAGCCGCGTTCTTGCTGGCGAGCGCTTCCATTGACGACAACTCCTCGAATTCGGGCATGATGTCGGCGACATCTGCCGGAATTCTCGACGGCGGAGCCTTCTTCCCGGTTTCTTCCAGAGTTTTCGAGGCAATCTCGAGATTGGTGGATTCCTTGCGGTCGCGCTCTTTGGCGTGCCGCAGGCGATCGGCCAGGTCGACGGCCGTGGCAAGTTCAACAATGTCATCCGGCCGATCGGCAAAATCGGGGTTGGACTGGGCGTAAAGCGCCACGTCGTCGGCAATCACACCACGCAGGGTATCGAGACTGTCCTTGAGGCCGCCGATCTGCTTGCTGGCGACCTTGTCGTAACTGGACAGGCTGGTGTGATATTTGATCCGCGCCTCGTTCAGCGGCGGGAAGGATTCAGGAATATCGCCATCGACGATATCAAGGCCGTTGCGTTCGGCTGCTAGATCTCCCCGCCGGCGGGACGTGTTCGACTTTTCGTCAGCCAACTGCTTGTCTTTTTCGCGGGCTTCGTCCATTGCCGCTTCGTGATCTTCAGCCCGCGTCTCGAGTTCTGAGATCGTTTGGGCGAGCTCTTCAAGCCGGGCGCGGTTATCTTCAAGGGCCTGCCCGTAGGCTTCATCCCAACGGCCGATCTCCAAGAGCTTACTGGCAATTCCGGCAAGGATTTCCTTGAGGCTGTCGAGCTTTCCCTGGATATCCGTGATTTGCCCGGAAAGGCTTTCGATTTCGGATTTGAGGGCGGACAGGCGCGTTTCGATGGATCCTTTCTCGGCATTGAGACGCGCCATGTTGTCCATGATTTCTTCGAGCCGGCCCTCTCCCCATTGCTCTACCCAATGGCGAATGCTCGCGGAAATATCGTCCAGGTGTCGCGTTTCTGCGGTCAAGGCGCCGATGCGATCCTTCAGGTCCTGGATGACCGTTTCGGAATCTTCGGCCAGCTTGCGCGCCGCGGTGACGTCATAGACTTCGCTGCGCATGGGAATGACGGTCAGGGCGCCGTCGCTTGCGGCATCCGGCTCGACATGACTGACCGACAGCCGGACCGGCCTAGTGAGGCCGAGGCGGCCGAAGTCGAGAGTCTTGGCGACATTCAAAATGGTGACATCGTTCACGAACACGCCGGAAAAGCCCGCCGGGTCGCGATCGGCAAAATCGCGCATTTCGGCTTCGTCGTCGAGAACGTTGGCGAGGTAAGCGGAGGCGGGCCAGATTCCTTCGTTGAGACCGTTCTCGGCCAGGAAATCGATGACGGCTTCGCAGTCGTCGTCAACGCCGGCCAGGCCATGGCGGTGAATGCGGGCGACGTCATGTTCCTTGACCGTCACTTCGGCTTCAAGGTCACGAATCTGGCGAACACGAGATTGGCGGAGCTTGCCGATGCGCTCGAGAGTCGTATTTCCGATTTCGGCCATTTCACCGAGCATTTTCTGGAACGCCGGATGGTCGACGATCTTCTGCCGCTGACGGGCGGCCGTCTCGACGTCGCGTTGGCTCTCGTCCAGCTTACTCGTTACGGTGACCAGGACCTTGTCCTTGTCTGCGAAATCTGCCTTGGCGGCGTCGAAGGACCCGACCAGGCGCTTCATTTCCGTTTCCAGATCGTTCTGCCGGGCAACCGTATCCTGCTGCTCGCGGTCGAGCCGGCGCGTTGCCGTTTCCGGGGCTTCATCGGGAAGCAGAGTGCCGTTCGTACGAAGTTTCTGCAGGGCGGCGTCACCCTTCTCCAGTTCATTCTGGATAGTGCGGGCCTCGGCTTCCGCGCCGATGAGATCATTGCTGAGGCGAGAGCTTGTCTCCTTTCCTTTGTCCAGGAAGGCCCGGACCTCAGTGATCTGCGCTTCGATTTGCCTCAGTGCCTCGGAGGCCGTCTTGAATTCCATGACGAGAACGGCATCAAGAACGCGCGCAGCCTGCTCCATCTGTTCGCGCGCCGTGATCAGACCGTCGTCTTCTCCGGCTTGACGCAAGGCTTCCTGGAGTGCGGCCGCCTTGTTTTCCTTGTCGAGGATGGGCTTGAGGGCGCTGGCCGCTTCGTGGCGCTTCAACTCATGGGAGCTCGTGGCATAGGCGGTTTCGGCGGCATCGAAGGCCGTCTTGGCTTCTTCGTGTGCCGCAGTGCGCTGACGGATATCTGCCGCTTTCGCCCGGCGCGACTGCAGGGTCTTCATGGCGGTCTGCTCGGCTGCCGTTTGCTCGATCGCGGCGATCTCCTGCTGGAGGCCGACGATCTCTTCGCGCATGACGGCAACACGCTCATTGACGGCCACTCGGATTGCTACCGCTTCATTGTGGGCCCGGCTGTTTTCTTCCCGAGCGCCCCTCCATTTCGCGGCATGGCCGCTGAATTTTCCGTGTTCACCCGACAGTTTTCCGTAGAAATCCTGGCTTCCGCGCAACACGGCATAGTTCTCGTGACGCTTCGCGAAATCATGCAGAACCTGCGCGCGCGGATTGGCGCGCTCGGGATCCGCTGTCGTCGACAGGATGATCGAGAAAAATTTCTCGATGAACTGCGGCTCATTCGAAAACTTGAGGAACTTGTCGATGCCACCTTCCTCGCGGCAGAACTGGATCAGGGCGGCGGCCAGATCGACATCGATCCGATGCACCTTGGACAGCAGGCGGCGCCATTCGGCAATGTTCGTCGTATGCTGGAAGCCGGCGGCACCTTCCGCGTGCTCGCGGCTCATCCTGGCCAGCCATTCCTTGACGTCATCGTGCGTGGAAAGGCGGGCTTCCTCGGTGCCGAGGCCGCAGAACGGAAGACTGTCGAGAGAGAGGTCTCCGTCGGTGCGGAAGGCGGCGAAGTGCCGCTTGAGCACCATGTTCCCGGCCTGCATCATCGGCACGATGATTTGCAGCGTGACGATATGCCGGCCGTTCGGCTGCTCCCACTCGATAGCCACCACGCCAGGGCGCGTACCGAAATATTGTTCGAATTTGTAATGAGAGTGGATCAAGCTCGCGAGAAACATGTTCTCGGTCGGCTGCATCATGTTGAAGATGAAAGACACCAACGTGGTCTTGCCGTTGCCGTTGGCGGCCTTGAGGATGGCATGGTGGGATACGCCATGCGGATCCAGGAGGTCGATTGTCGCTTTCTTGAAGACGGCGCTCTTGTAGCCGATTTCATCGAGGTAAACGCGGCGGATCTTATGCATTTTTCGAGGTTCCCGTCTTTCAGGCTTTGGCGATGTCTTCGTCGAACAGGGACGGCATGGCGCCGATGTCGTCTTCATCCGTTTCCGGCGGGTCATAGTCGACTGCCATCGGATCAACGGGGTAGTCCGCGACCAGGGCCAGCGTCGCCTGGAACAGTTCGTGGCTCAGGACGTGCCGCAGTTGATGGCGAAAGCGTGCCGTCGGCAGATAGACCCGCTCTCCGTCGATCTCATCGAAGGTCAGAAGCGAATTTGCCGCGAACTTGTTGAGCACGATCTGCAGAAGACCGACCTTGCTCTTCTTGTCCGCTCGTTGCATGTCGGGGCTTACGATTGGGATTTCCGCGATTTCACGCCAAGCGCGATCCAATTCCTTCGAAGAGGAAAGGGGGTTCTCTTCATCTGCTGTTTCGCCAAGGCGGCAGCAAATTTCATCCAGGATCTTGGCCATTCCCGCAGCACCGAGCGGACTGGGTTGGTATGTCGGCGACATCAGATCGGATGCGCTGGGGAAGAAAGCCGCGGAGATTGAGATCATCAGGATCGCGGAAATGCTGCGGCGAGCCCCGCGCATGGAGTCCGAAAGAATGGTGGACGGCGCTGCGAACGGGCTCGAGTACGACGAGGGTCTCAACAGCAGTTGAGCCTTCTTCTCGTTGCCGATGTCGCGCACGACGATCAGCCCCAGCGGCTTGGCCAGGTGACGGTCAACCACGTCCCGGAAGGATTGCTGCAGAATGTAGCGGCTCAAGACCCGCTGATATTCCGCGTCGCCATCGGTGAACTGCTTGGGGTTCAGGCCCTTGGCGATCAGGGTCAGGCCGTCGGTCACGTCGTCCGCGGCAATCATGGGGGTGTCGGTGGTCATGCGACCTCCTTCGGGTGCTGAATGATGATGTCGTCGCCTTCCAGTCCGCAATGTCGCCAGAAGTCTTCGCCTCCGATGACGCGTTGGAGCGGCATTTCCTCTTCGGGCAGCAAGGGAGAGCCGCCGGCGTAACGCATGATGTAGAGAACCGCGACGCACCGGGCCCAAGCTCTGGTCAGGCCCTCGTCGCCCAGGACGGTCAATGCCTCGTCCAGCGAAAAGCTGCCGCGGCGCCGGGCGTTCTCCAGTATCCACTCCTCGACTTCCTCGACGAAGTTTTCGTCGAAGCAGGCCTTCGGGACGACGACCGGTTGGCTTTCCTGTTCATCTTCAGGATCGACGTCGGCCGCTTCCTCGTGCTCGGCGATTTCGGCGAAGACGGCCAGCATATCGGCGATCTCGGGAGCCTTCGCGATCATGAATGCGTTCTCGATCTCGTCGGCGATGTCATCGGTGATTGCCGACAGCGGTGCCTTGAGGATCGGGATCAGGATGGCTTCCTCGGGATCCGGAATGGCTTCGCGGCGCCGGCTCAGGAAAAGGCGTCCTTGCAGGGCACGGAAGCTGTCATTGGCCGAGCAGACATCATGGAACAGCTGCCCGTGGATGATCTCGCATTCCCGAACTGTATCGCGCACCTCGATGAGCCTCGAGAGGCTTTTGAGGTCGTCCCGGACGTCATCGATCTTGTCGTCGGTGCTGCTGAGAATGGCTGCGTCGTCCGCCTGGCAGCGCAGAAGATGTTTCCTTGCGTCGTCGAGGATCGGCAGCACATCCCGCATCCAGGTGCCGGCCTCGATCGAGCGGCGGGCGCGGATGAGATGGTCCCGGATCTGGGCCCGGTACTGCTTGGTTCGGCGCAATGCCTGGGCCGCACCCTTGGCCGCCGAATCGTATTGCCCGCGCTCGATGGCCCGCCGGACCATCATCGCGTCCATTTCGGCAAGCAATTCCATGTCGTTGATACCGAGAAGGGTGCAGTGGACAATGCCACCTTCCTTGCCCAGGCGCACCAACGGCCTGTTGGTCAGGTCGTCGACCGTAAGGTACATGTACTGGAACTCTTCCGGCCGCCATACGCCGTCCTTCAGGTCGAAATAGTCGGCACGAAAGCTTTTCCGATGGTCGTTGGGCTGCAGTAGATGCGCGTAGATTTTATCGGCCACCAGACTGGCCTGCGCTTCGGTCAGTTCAGGCGCCATGATCGTGGCAAGTTCAGCGATATGGGCGCGAGTTGCAGTCGGGTCGGCGCCGAGACCGATGCCGCTGTGGACCATGACGTAATCCAGCATCTGCACGGCCAGGAGAATGGGGTCGATCTTCTTGCGCAGTTCGGCGGGCAAGGAAACCAGGAGATGCCCTTGATCGGACGCCAGGCGGATGATTTCTCCCATGCGGAGCAGGTTGACCTGCAGGCTTGTCAGGTCCGGAAAGTCCGAGGTCGCGCGGATAGCATTCATGAATTCACAAGGCCTGTTCTGTAATGGCGGGTTCGACGCGCAAATACGTACTCAAGATGTTGGGCCGTTTTGTACGATCGGATCAGCGGTGAGGTATTTTTTGGGATTTTTTTGGCAACTAATTTTACAGGCGTGTGTTGCGCCCGGAATAGAGCCGCTGTCCGGCACTCAAACGGGGAGTTTTCTTGTCAAAAATATTATTGAGTTTTGACGTCTGACGTCCTGCGAAAGTGATTACGCCGCCCAAAAAATGCGGCGGAATCCTGAGCGAGGACGGGCGATTTGCAAGAACCAAGAATGAAGGCGATGTACAGGGTATTTGCTGGAATACCACGCAACAAACGGGCGCCCGAAAGAGGCGCCCGTCAATTTGTTCCTCGCTCAGCCGTTCGAGAGTGCTGAGTGTCAGTTGTAGCGGTTTGGCTGTGCCGGCCAGCTCCGGATATCGCAGTCTTTCGAGCGAGCCATCTCACGAAGGTAGACATTGCGATCGAGATAGGCGTTCCCCTCGATGCCGTCGGCGTTCTTGAAATCGGCCAGCCCCGGCCAAATCAACGCTCCCAGCAGAATGTCTCGGCCGTCATCGGAGTTGTTCTTCGAGATATTGTCCGTGGTGACTTCGGTGTTGGTCTAGTATTCGATATCGATAACTCGGCAACTCAGCGTCGTGTCGTTGGACTGTTTGAGTGAAACCGGGTTCAGATCCCGCGTCTGAGCGCACCCAACGACCGCAACCATAGCGCAGGAAAGCAACAAAATCCTATACGTTGCAGTTCTGTCGGCGGCATTAAATTAGGCAAGTCGGGAAGGCAAGCCAGTTGTCCGCAACTCCCGCAGAGATATCTTTTCGAGAGCAAGGAAACTTATTCGACGAGAAGATTATGAATATTCCACGCATCATTTCCGCAAGTCTGCTTGCCATCGCAACGACTCTACTTTTTGTGACCGCCGCGGAAGGCGCGGGAGGTTGGTATGTTTCTGGCGCGGAGGAATCCGTTGGAATCAGGGTCGGCGACGCCGGCTACATCGATAAGCACGGGTTTTGTCGATACGTATCGAATGATTCCACGGAAGGTGAGCTTTTCGTGCCGGTGAAGACGGCCGCCGAGTGGCGTTCGTTTCGTGGCTACAATCCCGATGGATCAGGATTGGCTGTCTGTTGCGGATACGAGACGGTGAACGAGTGCGGCGGCGGCAATCCGTTGAACGCGGTCGGCATTGAAGGGCAGACGGTTACTGGGAGTTTCGGGTACTCGAAGACCATAACGTTTCGATGTGAGGTTTCCGGTGTCGAGCCGGATGCCGTCGGCCATTGGGTGAGGGTCGCGGGAAGCGAGGTCGGAGACTGCGAGGTTCCGTCCCCGAGCCAGGCAGGAAGCGGAGAGGAATGGAGTGAAGGCCAAGACAGCAACAGCGGCGGCTGTGGATGCGGCGGCGAGGGAGACCACAGCGAAAGCGGGGATACGGGCTGCTCGGGCCAGCCTTGATCTTGGGACAATTGAATGCTGGCACCAATCAAGAAACTGTTTTCTGGCGGCATCCTTGTGGTCGTTCTGTATTTCTGGTTCGACGCCGCAGCTCTAGCTCTTCAGGATCCGCGAATTGCGTTCGCAGGAACATTTCCTCTCGCGAATAATCGAGCCGAATTTCTCGACGATCAGGCGATCCGCCGATACCTGGGCGGGGTGACGTACTGGGATATCGACATTCAGGATCGGTATGTTTTCCGCACTGACGGAGCTTTGCTCGTCCAACCGCACGAACCGCTCTACAGAAAATGGGGGTCCTTTACCACCGGCAAATGGCGCGCGAAGCAAGGTGCGCTGTGCATGTCGCTCGGATCTCCCTGGGGGGTAATTGGGACTGACGAGCGGTGTTTTCGGGTGACACTGTTTCGTAAGATGCTTCTCCTCGCGCCGGTGCAGGATCCGACCCGGCTCGTCATGATGTGGAACGCCGGCAACAATGCTCTGTTTTATCTGGACCCGGAAACCCACCAAAGGCATTTCGTCGAGATGAGAGCCATTGTGCAGGCCGAAGAGGAGTTTCGCGAGGAGGCGCCGGCGGGCGCGATCGACAAATGGAATCCGCCGCGATCGAGCCAGGCGCGGGCATTGCATGCTGCGCTTTCGGGCGGCGCACGATTGCGTAATGGCTGGAGCTGGTATCACCATCGCGCCGACGGCCGTCTGGCCATCTCGCGTCAGGACATGCAGAAACCCGTGGTAGGTCGCTGGTGGATGTCCGGCGACCTCTATTGTGCCCGCTACGGCATCCCGGGAATGCTCAGGACGTTCTGTCTAAGCCCGAACGTACTAGAAAATGAAGGAACCTTTCTGTTCGGTCGCATCATTCTGAAGCTGGTCCCGTAATTTTGAGAACCGGTACGCATACCCGGGAACGATTTCGGCTATGCGTCGGCAGTGGTGTTTTCCAGGTCATGGCCGCCAGAATTCTATTCGCCGGCCATTTTCAACATTCGCTGAATGACCTTTCGAGGGTCCTGTTCAGCCGATTTCGACAACCTCGGCGACAGGGGAATGGTTGGGAGGTCGGCAATTCTCTGAAACGGAGCCCCATACAAAAGAATACAGAATCGCGAATATTCTGTGCCTCGAGTGATCGCGACATTGCTGTATTTGATGCCTTTGCCACGCATCTCGAACAGATGGCATGGTTCGTTGCTCAGGATGTCGAGGCTAAAGCAAAGGCGTCGCTCGTCGAAATCCTCGGGAACACGCCACCGCTCGACGATGTGCTTGTACCGAGTCTGCCGCTGGTAACTGCGGCATTTGATTTCAGAAAGGACACTCTGCCGAACATCGATCGAGCGGCCCCGCGGGCCGTTCAGGCCGAATTCCTCGATCAGGTAATCACAACCGGATAGTCGGCAGAGATCGATGAGTGCCTCGAGCGTCGGGGCGTCCCAGGCTTTATCTGTCTCAAAAAGTTCTGCGTCGCCTTCGTAAGATTCCTGCAGGAGGTCTTCGCGGCAGAATTTGTCGTGTTCCTCAACCAGGTTTTCCTTTGGGCGCCAGCCTTCGATGGTTTTCAGAACGAACTCTCGATTTGGAAAATTGTCGTCCCAGTGATCGGGCACGAAGATCGTATCCGTGATTGGAAACGGCAGCCGCTTATCGTTCCATTCCCTAATACAGGTGATTGCGACCCCGTCTGGGCCGAAAAGAATTTCGAACGTTTGACCAGATCCGACGCGCTGAAGCACGATGGTTTGCACGGGATGGCCGAGCACCAGACGAGCAACCGCTGCGTAAATCTCGATCGAGGTTCGATCGGCCATATGGAAGAAGGGCAAAAAGAATATTGCTTCGTCCTTTCGCATATTCTCCTTGACGTTATCGATCCAGCGAGCCGCCGTCTCTGTCGGAATCGCTTCCTCATTTTGCCACTCATCGAACATCTTGCGGCGGCTCAAGCCGGTGGCTCTGGTTGCCGTCTTCAACCAATTCGAGCTTTGTTTCTCCAGAGCCCAAAAAGTCTCGCGGAGGACCGCCCGGATGGGATTTTCCACGGTGCCCCCGTGCAGCTTCAGGTAGGGGTGGAAATCCGCCTCCATTTTTGACAGAGCCTCCAAGGTTTCGCTCGGTTTCGGCTTTTTGCTGCGTTTCGAGGCCTTCTTCCTGGCCGGCGGCGGGCTGCCGGCTTCTTGCCCGGGTGTGTCGCCGCCGCGGCTCCCGCAGGGTTCGAGGAGGAAGTCCAGGACGGCCGCAACCGACGTTAGCCGTTCATCCAGAGAGATTTGCTGGCCGGTGCCGAGGTGGTGACCAGGCAGGACGATCAGGTGACCATCCTGCAGTTCGAACCCGCAGCCGGCGGCGGAAATGAGCGAAGATCCGGGCGGGACGATCATCCACTTGGCAATCCATCCGTCGGCCAGGTTCGTGACGTAGCCCATGGGCTGTTCAACAGAGGCCTCTTGGTCGACGGAAACCATCCATTTCGGATAGTCGACGACATCCAGGACAATCTTGTGATGGAGAGCGTTGGCGATCGGTGCTTCGCCCAGTGACGGGCCTTCCTCGTCTGGACCGTCCGTGCAAAAATCGTGAGCCATTGGATTCCCCCATGATTCCGCTTCGTCGATCAATTGGCCGGCATTGGAGCCAGCATACCGCAATGAGGGGCTGGCCGAAACCCAATCTTCAAGCCGCTTTAGACCGTATGGTTACCGGTAAAAAATGTGAATAGTGACGGTATAAGATGGCGATGTCCGTATTTATTAGCAAAAACCAGCCGATGAAGTCATCATAATTACAAAAAGCGACACGTAGATTCTCCAAAAATACCGATGCAGCCGCGACGGTTGCCTCTATCTCCTCCTCCGAGCGCGTGGGGCGAGGGAATTCCTCATGCGCGAGAGGGAACCTTATCGCGCATCAGCGGCAATATTCCTCTGTTATTTGGATAAAGGGAAAAGTTCTAAAAAAATACTGACAGAGCGATACGTTTTCCGGAAATGAAACAATATTCCGTGTAGTGGGGCTTCGATTAATTTGATTTTAAGAGCAGGGGGGTGTAGATGTTCCGAATTCGTCTTCGTCGACCAACGGGCGGCATCCGGTACACAAATGTCGATGTCATCAAGGATGCAGCGGCGAATATGCTTGTCTCTGCTGGGTGCCCGATTGAACGGATAGTTGGCGGCCCTGGGGTTCATTGGAGTGCCGGCCCTGTCTCTCCCCGTCGTGTTTCCAGGCTGGAAAGAACAGCGCGCGAGGTATTCATCTCAACGACTGACCCGGTAATAGCGTCCAGCATGTTTCGCTGCGCTCCCGAGCAGATGAAAAAAACTCAGCCGGCTACTGGCGAAATTATCGATATGGCTGGTGCCGAAATAATTCCCGATCTCGACCCGGTCGTCCCAGGAACTGAATTCATTAATGCTTTTGCGCTTGCCCCAATCGCAGTGTCGCTACCCAAGGATTTGCGAGATTCAAAGCGCTGGTACACAGATGTGCGGGACTTCGACATTTCATCACGAATCAGCAGCGCTTTGTCAAAACGGATCGGAAAGTCGGTTGATCTCAAGGTTGAGCCTGACATGGACTATATCAGGGGACGTCGATCCACCCATTCAGTTGATGTCGACGTTAAATCTATTGGTGGGCGCCGAGGTTACGTCATCGGCATGCTGTTCCCTTTTAAAATATTCGGCTCTCCTGAAGATCTGAAGCTCTCTTGGTACGCCGGAATTGGCGAAAAGACGCGTCTCGGTTTCGGTTTCTATGGCACCGCTGCCTAAGGGGAGAGACGTATGCAAGAAGCCAATATGAGAGCGTCGGATTTAATTCGAGAAATCCGGGACGCATTTGATAATACAATCCTTCCCCGCATTCTCCATGCAGACAATCGAATTGGAATAATTGACGACAAAAAAGGGAAAGCGCTTGCCAGCGGAAAAATTATAGATCTTAGAATCCCGGCTTTCCTTGCTGTTAGCGGCAAGGGCGGCCCGGGGCACAAGGAATATACGAACGTTTCTCTCTTTGATCACGCTTCGTCTGTCGCCATGACCGCCGCTACACTGGCAGTTGTTGACCTCCTCGCCAGCCAAATTGACGAGGATGAAATTCTTCAAGCCGCGGCCGTCGCTTTCTCCGTCGGTCTCATGCATGATGCTGACAAGCTGTGCGGAAAAGAACCTTGCGACATATTGATCGAAGACATCTGTCGTATTCATGATGCTTACGGCATTAACGCGTTTCTCAATCGCTTCGGAGTCGACCTCTCGTCTGAACAGTTCGCCGGACTGATTGATCTCGACGAGGTCCGCACAACGGATCGCCGTCCCGTCCCCCGCTCGTCCGACAAATTTCTCAACATTGTTCGCAGGCATGTCCGCTTCGCCGATGTCATCGACTCAACATGGCTCAAGGGCCTTCCATCGGAGACGGTCCACAAGGTCCTCGACGCATGGACCACAAAGACCACACGCCTTTTCAATCCAAACGCCTTTTCAGATGTGAGGCCGCTGATCGTCTCCGACCGGCACCACCCGTTTCTTCTCTCCGAATTCGCACTTTGCGTTGAAGTCCTCTGTGAGCGACGCACCGGAATGCGTCCGCTCATTCATGCGGTTCGCGACGAGACACTCATTTCCCTCCTTCCCGTTAGCGATTTTGAAGTTATCATTGACGAAGCCACGAACTTCCTCGCCGAATCCGTGCCCTTTCAGACCACCATCAACATCAAGCCGGCGGGCAATCCGGAAGTTGGTGGCGACTGCCCGTCCTGGCACGACATTGAAAGCATCTTTGCCAATACAATCCCCACAGGGTCGCTCCGAAACATTCTTGCCGTCAAGAAGACGGACCTTGCGACATACCAGGACGAAATCGGAAACATCCTGTCTTCCGCGAATTGCCCAGCGGCAGCAGTCAAGCCAGCTGGCATGCAACATCCGCTGGTCAGCCCCGTGAGCCGCGACTCATCCTCGTACCCGAACGTCCTCCTGGCTTCCCTCACAGCGTTCGCAATCAAGCTGCCGCGTCTTTCCAAATCACAGGCAAATGCACACCTTTCGAGAAAGGCACGCGAGGAATTCGTCCGTAATGCCCTCAGAACCTTCCTGCCGGACTGGGTCGACCAGATACACGATCTCACCCGACGTTCCATCATCGCCGTCATTGCCGCACGGGAAGCGGCCATCAACCAAAATCTCAACACAGTTCTTCTCGCTGAATTCAATACATGGTTTCAGCCAAATGGCATCCTGGCAGGTATGCCAGACAAGGCGACCCCTGTCCGCAATGCAGTGAAGGCACGCTATCTCGCTCTCAGCCACGGAATCGCAATTCGGTCGAACTCCGATGTTCCGCAAGATGAATCAGCCCAGTGTCTGATCACCGGAGAAGCCGTTTCCCGCGAAGACAGGATCGGCGGCTCGGACGGTCTCTACGGCATCAAGACATCGGCAATTTCCTACCGGCACGGCCGATCCGAGGATCGCTTCCGGGAGATTGCCGACGTCTGCCTCTCTCCGGTGTCCTATGCCGAATACAAGCTCAAGGGCGTCATCTTCGTCAATCAGGGCAAAGGCGGATCAGGAGAAATCCCGATTCGCTTTTCATCGCCGACGGCAGGAGGTGTTTCCAGCCTGACGCTGGCCACCCTGACGGACCGCGGATCACAACAGATCTTCGGGCTCTTCGACATGGCTCGCGGAGACAGAAAAAAAGGCGACGTCTACACGGGTCTTGAAACCTTCATACGGCGTGCTCCATTCGGGAGGTTTGAAACCTTGCCGACACGCTTTGCTGATCCGACAAAGAAGGAAATCGGCCGCATATCCTTCATGCGTATGGCCATGAAGAGTTGTCTCCGCCTTGGCCGCCCGCTCCATCTCTTCTCCGGGCTTCCGCATCCGCGCAAGGAATACTTCTACTGCGACTGCTGGGACCCCGACCTCCGCATACTGCTTGGGAAGGACGGATTCCGGCTAGAAGAAATTGAGGAGGCGATCAGTCGGCTCGAAATCGTTGGCGCCTTAGCGAAACCGCGCGCCGACAACGGACTCGGTCTTCCTGACATTGCGAAGACCTACTGCAATCCCAAGACGCGTTTTGCTGCCGCCTGCACGGCATGGGCGGTCGCAAGAGACCGCGCGCTGGGAAACGATGGAGCCGGCACCCATACGACCTCCGGAATCGAATTCACTCTTCAAAAGTTCATAGAAAGCGAGGCGGCAAAGATGAAGGCCAGCAATAATCTTTCGGCCCCGATTCTGCTCGGAATCCGGGCCGGATCGATCCAGAAACGCCCCGGGGGGCGAAACCGAAGCAGCGCAAGGGATGAGACCTTTCTCATCCAGATCGCTCTCGACGCCGCGGCCTCCACTAGGTCGCTCGGAATGACGGACGAAACTTCCGTCATCGCTGCAGTCGCCGGACGCATTCGCACCGATGCTGACCGTCGGCAGGACGGGAAGGGTTTCTACTCCGCAGCCACAAACAGGGCCGAAGGAGAGTCGCTCGACGACGCCATTGAAAAGTTCGCACGGACGTTCGTTGAGCAGGCCTGGTTCGGCATCTTCAAGGGGCGATCGCCAGCAACAAAAGACCGCAAGACCTTCATTGACGCCTACAGATTTGCGTTCGTCCGTCTCGCCCATAACGGTAACAACGACGAAAACAACCAAGACAAGGACTGACATCATGAAGCGAATCGAAGCTATCCGGCCATATTTGGCCGACATCAACGAACTCCACGCTACCAGCAACAACGGTAAGAACGAATACGTTCATCCCAAGCTCAAGAATCTCGGGTGCGCGTCCGTTGTGCTCTTGCGCGAAATCATCGCGCCGACGGTGTTCCGCAATCTCGAGCCGGAAATCACCGACGCCGTCGTCGGAGAGGAGCGTCGTGTCCGTGCCGTTCCCAACAAATTCAAGCATCCTGAGCGCCTGAACGGACTTCGCATTTTGCGGCACTTCGGCGCCGGTGGAAACTATCCCATGAATCGCCATGCCGCGCCGGACCGGATGCTGCCGTCGCAGATCTTCGATATCAACAGTCTTGTCTTCGGTGATTCCGTGAACGTCGGCACCAAGGTCCTTCCGGTGAAGGCTGCCGTCGACTACTCCGACGGCATCAGTCTGATGCCCTACGAAGACTGCGTCGACAAGTCCTTCCACAACAGATCCGCCGAGGACGGAACCTTGTTCAATGCGGCGAGCAAGGAGAACTCCTCGGCACTCTTCGATCGTTACTTCATCAAGCCTGGCACCCTTCTCGTCCAGGTGATCACCGCCCGCGGCAAAATCCTTCCCTTTGAGGGATTTCAGCACCTTTTGCTTTCGATCGGAAAGGCAGGAGCCTACGGCGGGCAGACCTCTGTTTCGGGCATCAACATCCGAACCCATATCGTCGGCATTTACGGTTCGCTCATCGAGCGCCCCGAAATGTCCCCGTATCTCATCGCCGATCAGGTCTCGACGAACGACGTTCAGGACGCTGTCAAGTCAATCCACGACTTTGTTTCGCCAAATCAGAAAGTCATCATCGGTCACAACGAGGCGACTGTCGCCACCGCATCTCTGACCGGCAAGCTCACCGATGCGGATTCAGATCTTGCCGAGTCCTACCGAAAATCCGCAAAAGCCGTCGCCGAGCTGTTCGGTCTCTGGTTCGCCGGCAAGGCTGCCTGACCATCACAACTTACCGGTCGGGCCCCTCGGCCCGGCCGGGCCACGTGAGGCAGAAACATGAAGATCATACCTATTCGCGCAACAACCCTGACTCCGTTCAATTACGGCCATCTTGCGGTCCAAGGCGGCGTCGCCACCATTCCGGAGATTATCGGAGACAGGGCGGTCGCATTCTCCCTTGCCGCGACCCTCGGCATGATGCACGCCTCGGTTGTTTTGCCGCAGAAGGACTTCCTCACTCATCTCGGTCAAATTCCCTGGAAGGCGTCCGTTTTTGTCACCAAGGATCCTCGACTTCTGCCTCCGCTCGCCAGACGGTCCGACCTTGGTGTAGAAGGAGGTTATCAGGACAACATTCGAAGAGCCACTGGATCCGGCAACTTCAAGGAATTCTTCACCATCCAGGAAGTTCCTGCCGGCCAGATATTCCGTGGCGCCCTATTCGGCGAAGATCCGTTCGAGTACGAAGTCTGTGATGACGACCGGATCGTTGCCCGCATCGGCTCCAATCGTACTGGAATGGTGCTTTACGAACGCGACGAAACCGTCACCGAAGTGCGGATGAACGCGGCAACGGCCGCGCTTTTCGGATGCTCAATGACGGTCGAGCACTACTTCCTCGAAGAAACCCAGCTCACCCCTTCCATGTCACTTGAAGCTGCAGCCGAAGCGGTAATGACATGGAACTGAAAACCGTCACGACCATCCTTCGGCACGGTGTTCCCGTTCTCGAAAGCGGTCTCTCTCCGATGCAGGAGTCTCTGCTCCATATGCAGGCGCCTGTCTGTGTCGCGAGCGCCCCGACCGGTGCCGGCAAGAGCTACGTCTACCGCAAGGCCGTCGAAGCCGGCGAACGCGTCATGTTCGTTGTCCCAACCCGACGTCTGGCCCAGGACCAGCACGCATCCATGCAGACGGATTTCAGGAATGCCGGCTGGAAAGAAGCCGACGTTCAGGGGAAGATCGTAATGTGGACCGGAGACACCGCGAACGACGACCGCGAACGCGGCATCAACGTCCGTTTCGACCGACTCTCTAAACTTCCCCTGCTTCGCTATGGAGACAAGGGCGAAATCATCTTCATAACGCCCGAAACTCTCTCGTGGATGTTGATGCGTCCCTTCGCCGGCGGCGGTATTGGAGATGTAAATTCCGCCCGCCTGATGTCGTCCTTCGACCGGATCGTCTTCGACGAAGCCCATCTCATGCAGCCTCGAGGACTTGGCCTTGCGGCCTTCATGGCCAGCCTCGCTGCCACCGGGCCGTTCGGAAGAGAATTCGAGACAGGTCCCGTCCGCGCTAAGGTCTCTCTTCTTTCGGCGACGCCGATCGACCCGACCGCTCTCTTCCGGAGTCTCGGGATTCCATTCGGCGACTCCTGCATCATCGCCGAGGACATTTCATCTGACGGCGCACGATCACTGCACGGCGACGTGCGCCTGGAATTCGTGGATACAGAAAAGCTCGTCGATCTCCTCGAGGCAAACCTGGATAAAATCGCTGAGCTGCCTCTAGGGCAGTGCGCGCTCTTTCTTCACGACTCACTGCGCAACTTGAAAGATCAGGAGCCCCAATTCAGAGACCTTCTGCGAGAGGCCGGCTTTCCGGACGAAAGGATACTCTTCGACAATTCGATCGACGCTCAGACCGAGACCGCCACCACCGGCAGAAAGAAGAGCCTTGACGGAAGATCAGTCATGGTCTCGACCTCGACTGTCGAGGTGGGCGTCACAATCTCAGGTCTGACCCGCCTCTTCATGGATCCTGGCTTTACCCCGATGTCATTCCTCCAAAGACTGGGCCGGGCAGCCCGGGGGGACATCGATGGAAGAGTTGTCGTCCGACTCGACAAGCATTCATTATCCCGTCGTCCATGGCTCGCGAATCTGGTCCGATGGATTGCAGAGAATGACGGACCGGTCACGATTCAGGAGCTAACTGATTTTATGTCGGCCGAAGCCCGCATTATGAACCATTTTCGTCCGAACAATGAAGAAGCGCTTGTCGAAGAGGAAATCCCGACAAAAAGTTGCGCGATGTTCGGTGAATTTCCCGTACGTGCCGCATTCAATGTCGGGCTCTACTGGAACCGCATGATTGATCGTCTTGCCGAATCTGGAATGAGAAAGCATGCAGGAATTCTCAGAAAGCACGCACCTCGTCGCTGTCATCTCGTGGGCTCGTGGTTTTCGACGCTCCGTGGAGCGAGGGAAATCATCAGTAGGGAATGGATAAAAGCATTCGAACGCCAGATCGACATCTTGCGCGACTTCGATCCCACAATCAGCATCGTCGGACCCGGTCGATCAATGCAGGTGTCGGAAAAATGGCTGTCTCTTCACACCAACGTTCTCGATCACTATCCCATAACCATCGATAAATCGGGAAACATCATCGTCAAGGTTGGCAATAACTTCGACTGGACAAAAGTTCTCAGGGAGGATGGACGACATGGATCGTACTCACGTGTTGCGATTCTACCCAACGGCGACACGATCGACCTCTCCTTCGCCCCTCTCGAGAACTACATCGATGCCGCGAAACGAAGCATCACCAGCAAGCTCTTTGAGCAGGAGCGCGACTTGGCAATCAAACTCATCACAACGACCGGATTGATTCCCTATGCCGACGATGTCCAAGCAGCTTCTGGAACGGGTTCAGGCATTCTGTAGGCGCGCTGATGCGTCGGATGTAAATGGCCTCGATTTCCAGCACATCGCCATCTGTGAACGCAGATGCTGGCTTCATGCCAGGCGTTCTGACATGAACGAATGGAATGAAGGCATTCGGGCCGGACTCGCCCGGCATGAGTCCAGCCACGTTCGAGATCGTTCAACATCAGGCCTTTTCGGGCTTTCTCCCGATCGACTCGATTGGACTGGACGGATCGTCCACGAGGAGAAGTCCTCTTTCTCTCATTCCGAAGCCTCGCTACTGCAGGCACTTTTTTATGCCTTCCTCATGACCGCCGCCACCCGACAACCATGGTCTGTCCGACTTTCCAGAATTGGCGGCAAGAAGACGATAACTCGCCACCTCAACGAGGAGGTGGTCGCCGACATGGAATACCATCTCGAACACATTCTCGCCATTCGATCATTGAATACCGTGCCCGAAGCAAGTCGGATCGGGATATGCGACGGATGTTCCAACTGTGAACTCTGCTGGGAGGCATGACCCGATGGAAACTTTGTACGTCTGCGGAGAAGCCGATATCTCGAGAGAAGACGGAACCATCCTGATTCGCACCGGAGGCAAGAAGAAGCGCATACCGATCCAATCCGTGGCACATCTTGTCCTCATGTCCGACGGGACACTAACGACCAAGCTTTTCTCTCTTTGTGGCAAATGTAACGTCAGGATTTCAATTTTCGACCACTACGGATGGTTCAAGGGGTCATTCGAACCCGTCGCCAACGTCGGAGCGGGAGAAGTCAAACTGCGGCAGGCTGCGATCGTGCTTGACCCATCACGGCGCATGATCGTCGCCAGGGAGATCATCAGGGCCGCCGTTTTCAACATGGTCGAAACCCTCCGCTATCACGCCTACAGAGGTGTCCCTGGAATCAAGAAGTTCACGACCTTGATGTGCAAGGAAGCCGATCAAATAGCGCGTGCCGACGATGCGGCCAAATTGATGGGGCGCGAAGGCATGATACGACGCATCTACTATTCCGCATGGGGACAGATCGATCCGCGACTTGATTTCGCTCCCCGAGTTCGCAGACCTCCAAACAACCGCATCAATTGTTTGATATCGTTCCTGAACGGCCTCACCTATTCGGCGGTTCGTCATGAAATAGCCAAGACACACCTCGACGAAACGCTGTCGTTTCTGCATGCCCCCTCAGCCGGGCGGTCGTCTCTTTCCCTCGATCTTTCTGAGCCTTCAAAGCCGGTCATCGTCGACCGCCAGATATTCTCAATGGCCAGAAAGGGATCGCTGCGCGATGAATGGTTCGACGAATTGGAAGGTGTGTGCATGCTGTCCGAGCCGGGGCGACGCGCTGTCGTTGAAAAATTCGCCTCTGTGATGGATCGCCCCGAAGCTGACATGACGATGCGCAAGACGATCCGCAAGGAGGCAATTCGCCTTCAACGGCACGTCCTTGACATGGAGGAATACGAAGCCTTCCGTAAGGGGACATGATTATGTTTATTCTGCTTACCTATGACGTGGAAGCAAAACGGACAAATAAGTTCAGGAAATTGTTGTCAAAATATCTCGGGCACGAACAGTTTTCTGTATTCTTTGGAGAATTGCCGGAATCAGGAGTTGAGAAGCTTCGTTTGGAGCTCCGCGCCCTAATGATCGGCAATGACAGGGTGCTGGAAATCGTTTCGGAAAATCGACATAACGTGTCTATATTTAGCTGGACTAAGGATGGACGAGACGGAGGAATACCAGCACGTATTGCCGATGATCGCCACAAACGAGATTCCATTGTGATATAATAACAAAAGTTCGATGAAGAAAGTTGCATCAAATGTAGCCTTGCGAACTTGCGAAGCAAGGCATACGTGCTCGAAAAGTTTTGATCATAATTCTGATCATACCAAAAAGATCAAGAAATGACGGGGTTCCTGCTCCCCATGGGG
>NPIG01000053.1_pt2 | contig 47230 bp, 48 predicted proteins | sample 8637441 | NCBI WGS metagenome assembly NPIG01 (sample SAMN07420675, study PRJNA396082) | bioreactor metagenome | isolation source: sample BR6 brine-fed electro-methanogenic bioreactor BR | place: Japan: Kochi | collected 2016-06-14
TGATCCCGTTGGGCATTCTGGCCGACGTGCTCTTTGGTGGGGCGCCGACCCTCGTCATGACCGGCGGCATTTCGGTGGTCGCCGCGATGATATGGACGGCCGCACGTATATGGCAAACGGAGACGTTTCATTGACCAAGGCGAGACCCAAAAAGATCCCGGCGGAAGAACGCCGCAACATCACCGTTGAAGCGGTCATCGACCTGGCCGGCTCTTCCAACCCGGACAGCATCACAACAGCGGCCATCGCCAAGCACATGAAGCTGACGCAAGGCGCGATCTTTCGCCACTTTCCGAACAAGGACGCGATCTGGAAAGCGGTCATGACCTGGGTGGCCAAGAACCTGATGAGCCGGATCGATCGCGCGGCCAAAGACATCACTTCGCCTACAAAAAAGATGGAGGCGATGTTTCTCGCCCACATCGCATTTGTTGCCGATCACCCTGGCGCACCACGCATGCTGTTCGGAGAGCTTCAGGGCGCTCGGCAGACGCCGGCCAAGCGCCTCGCGCAGAGCATGATGAAACAATACGCGGAACGCCTGCGCGGCATGATTGCGAGCGGCAAGGAATGCGGCGAATTGCGCGGCAATCTCGATGTCGAGGCAGCGGCCACGCTGTTCATCGGCACCATTCAGGGGCTCGTGATGCAATCCCTGATCGCCGGCGACATGGGTAAAATTCGCGCCGATGCGCCACGTGTTTTTGCCATTTATCTACACGGCATTTCTAAGGCGCATGATGGCGAGGAGCAGGAGTGAGATGGCGCCGAAGATCCGCTTTCTGGGCGCGGCGCGCGAAGTCACCGGCTCCTGCTTCCTGGTCGAAACCGGTCACGTCCGGTTTCTGATCGATTGCGGCATGTTTCAAGGTGGGCGGGAGGCACCTGCCCGCAATCGGAAACCCTTCGACTTCGACCCGAAATCCATTGATTTCGTTCTTCTGACACATGCGCATATCGACCACAGCGGTCTGCTGCCAAAACTGACCAGGTCAGGTTTCACAGGGCCGATTTTCGCAACCGAAGCAACAGCGGATCTGCTGGGCGTCATGCTGCCAGACAGCGCCCACATTCAGGAAACGGACGCTCGAAAGCATTGGCGCAGATCCAAACACGGTGCAGCCGCGTCGTCAGAGCCAATCTATACCATGAACGATGTCCGGCATTGTCTGCGGCAGGTTCACACGGTCAGCTATGACACCAAGCTCACACCGCATGGAACAGTCTGCTGCCGGTTCCGCGACGCCGGCCATATCCTCGGCTCGGCAATCATCGAAATCTGGATCTCCGATGGGGACGGCGAAACAACGAAGATCGTGTTCAGCGGCGATCTGGGGCAGCCAGGGCGGCCAATCCTGCGGGACCCGACGCCCATTCCCGATGCTGACATTTTGGTGATCGAGTCGACGTATGGGAACCGCGAGCACGAGGATCTGAGCACAACCCTGGACGAGATGATAGAGATCGTCGAACGCACCCGACACGGCAACGGTGGAAACATCATCGTACCCGCCTTCGCAGTCGGTCGCACACAGGAGGTGCTCTATCATCTCCATCGGCTAACCTGCGAAGGACGACTGCACGACTTGATGATTTTTGTGGACTCGCCGATGGCGACCGAAGCCACGAGGATCACCCGCCGGCATTTGGAATTGTTCGATGAACAGGCGAAGTGCCTGGCAGGATGGCACAAGGTGGGCGCGGACCTCCCCTACCTCAAGTTCACATCGAGCGTCGACGAGTCGAAGGCGCTCAACCGGATCAGCGCAGGGGCGATAATCATCTCGGCCAGCGGCATGTGTGATGCCGGGCGCATCCGCCATCATCTGCGACAGAACCTGCCCCGACCCGAATCCGTCGTGATGATCACCGGGTTCCAGGCCAAAGGCTCGCTGGGTCGGCGGCTTGTGGAGGGGGCCCGGCGCGTCCGCCTGTTCGGAGACGACATTCCGGTGCGGGCCGCCATTCATTCGCTAAACGGACTGTCCGCGCATGCGGACCGCAGGGCGCTCATGGCATGGGCAGATGGTTTCAAGGCCCCGCCCCGCCAGACCTTCGTCGTTCATGGCGAGGAAGCCGCAGCAACCGATTTCGCCGCGGATCTTCACCGACGGAAGGGGTGGAATGTGACGGTTCCGGAGCTGGGGCAAAGCGTCGATTTGAGCTGGTCGCAGCCATGACAAGGATCCAGGAACGCCAGGATCTGTCCGAGGACATCCGGCGCAACGCGACCTATAGGTTGGCCTACGAGGACCCCGATCTCATGGCCGAGGACGATCTTCGGCCAGTGCGCCTGCAACTCGAACTGATCAAGCCGGAACGCGCGCTGCGCAACTCCCTTATCCACTCGACGGTGGTGGTATTCGGCAGCGCCCGCATCCTTTCCCCCGATCGCGCGGAACGGCAGCTGAGTGAAGTCCAGGCGCGCCAGCGGGGCGACCCGGCGTCCGAACAACAGGTGCGGAAAGCCGAACGCCAGCTGCATTGGTCGCGCTACTACGCAGAAGCGCGGCGTTTTTCCGAACTCGTCTCGCGGCAGTTTCAGCGGGCGGGGCGCCGGGATTTCGTCGTTGTCACGGGCGGCGGCCCGGGTGTGATGGAGGCGGCGAACCTCGGTGCATTCGATGTTGGCGCGCGATCAGCCGGGTTCAATGTCACCTTGCCGAGCGAACAGGTGCCAAACCCGTTCATCACGCCAGATCTCGCATTCCGCTTCCACTACTTCGCGATACGCAAAATGCATTTCCTGATGCGTGCCAAGGCGCTCGTCGCCTTTCCCGGCGGCTATGGCACCCTGGACGAGGTATTCGAAGTTCTTACCCTTTTGCAAACGGGCAAGATGCAACGCCTCCCGATTGTGCTGTTCGGACGGGAATTCTGGAGTCGAGCAATAGATTTCGATTTCCTCGTCGCCGAAGGCATGATCGCGCCACAGGATCGCGATTTCTTCAGTTTCGTTGAGACGGCAGAGCAGGCGGTGTCGATCCTGAAGGATTTCTATGGCGGCCAACCTCCGGAAGAGCCGATGCGCGTCCAGGGGCATGACATGAAGCGGAGCAGATAGAAATGTCGCGCAAAATCTCCATCTTTCTCGTGCTCGTCGTGCTTGCGGCGTTTTTGGGGTATGCGCTGTGGACGGTTTTCCTCGCGCCAAGCGGTCTGCCACCGGAGGGGTTCGCGCGAGGCAACGGCCGGGTCGAAGCCGACCTCGTCGATGTTTCGACCCGGCTTTCGGGACGGGTGGCCAAGATCGCGGTGCAGGAGGGCGATCTCGTCGCCGCGGGCGACATTCTTGCCGTCATGGACACCGCCGAGCTTGAAGCCCAGAAGGCGCGTGCTGAGGCAGCGGTAGCCAGCGCCGAGGCTGCGGTGGCTGTGGCCCAGGCGGGTGTGACCAAGGCCGAGGCGAGCCTCGCGCTCGCCCAAAGCGAACTCGCGCGGGCCGAGGAACTGAGCGGGCGCGACGTGATCTCAAAAGCGAATTACGACATCCAACGGACCAAGGCTCAGGTGGCGGAGGCCAGCCTCACTGCAGCACAGGCCGAGGCGCAGGCAAAGGAACGCGTGGTCGATGCCGAAATTGCACATCTGCGTGAGATCGAGGCACGCATTGCCGACAGCACGCTCCATGCGTCCGAGGCCGGTCGCGTCCTCTACCGCCTGGCGCAGCCTGGCGAGGTTCTGGGCAGCGGCGGCAAGGTCCTGACGCTTGTAAGTCTCGGCAACGTTTACATGGAGTTCTTTCTGCCAGCCACGGCGACGCCGCGCGTCCGGCTGGGTGATGAGGCACGCATCGTCGTAGATGTCATGCCCGATGTTGCGGTCCCCGCCATCGTCAGCTTCGTCGCGCCACAGGCCCAGTTTACGCCAAAGCAGGTCGAGACCATCGAAGAGCGTGAAAGCCTGATGTTCCGGGTCCGCGTCCGCATTCCGCAGCAACTCGTCGCAGCCCGCCTTGCCCAGGTCAAGACGGGCGTGCGTGGAGTCGCGTGGGTCCGTTTGGTCGGCCCGGACGGCAGTTTGCCCGTTTGGCCCGATGGGCTGACGCCGCCCGTGGCGGCGGCCCTGCCCGCGCCGGCGATGGAAGGCGGCGTAACTGGGGGCACGGCAGGGCAATGACCGGTTCGGAGACACCCGGCGCGGTCGCTTCTCTCACGACGGTAAGCCATCGCTATGGCAAGGTGACTGCCCTGACCGAGCTGACGCTGAGCATCCCGGCGGGGCGTATGGTGGGCCTGATCGGACCTGATGGCGTTGGAAAATCAACCCTGATGGGCCTCGTCGCCGGAGCCAAGGCGCTACAGGCCGGCCACATCAAGACGCTGGGCGGGAACATGTCCAATGCGCGTGTCCGGACCGAGATGGGACGGCGCATCGCCTTCATGCCGCAGGGCCTGGGCAGGAACCTCTATCACGATCTGAGTATCCGCGAGAACCTTGAATTCTTCGGCAAGCTTTTCGGCCAGGGTCGAGCCGAACGTGCCGCGCGCATCGACCGGCTGACCCGCGCCACTGGCCTCGCGCCGTTTCTCGACCGTCCGGCGGGCAAACTCTCGGGCGGCATGAAGCAGAAGTTAGGGCTGTGCGCAGCCCTGATCCACGATCCCGATTTTCTTCTGCTCGACGAGCCGACGACCGGCGTCGACCCGCTGTCGCGGCGCCAGTTCTGGGATCTGATCGCCGCGATTCGCAGGGACCGTCCGGACATGAGCGTTCTCGTCTCGACCGCATATATGGAAGAAGCCGAAGGCTTCGAACATTTGATCGCCATGAATGACGGCAAGGTGCTGGCCGAGGCGAGCCCGAGCGACATGATGGCGCAAACCGGAACCGCCACGGTCGGCTCCGCCTTTGTCGCTCTTCTAGGCCGTGATGTGACGCCGCAGAATAAGGCACCTGTCGTACAGGCCCGAACCACCGCACGCGATGCCCCCCCGGCAATCCGGGCCAGAGGCCTGACCAAGCGCTTTGACGGCTTCACCGCGGTGGATGCGGTCAGCTTCGAAATCCGGCGCGGCGAGATCTTTGGCTTTCTCGGTTCGAACGGCTGCGGCAAGACGACGACGATGAAGATGCTGACCGGGCTCTTGCCGGCCACCGAGGGCGAGGCATGGATCTTCAGCCAGCCGGTCGATGCACAGAACCTAGAGGCGCGATGTCGGGTCGGATTCATGTCGCAATCCTTCTCGCTTTATGGCGAGTTGACGGTGCGCGAAAACCTGTTGTTGCATGCCCGCCTCTTCCATCTCGGCCGTGACCTGACCGAACAGCGCATGACCGACCTGGTACCGCACTTCGGGCTTGATCCTTACCTCGATCAGACTGCGGCAGCGTTGCCGCTCGGGGTTCGACAACGCCTGTCGCTGGCCGTCGCGGTGATCCACGATCCCGATATCCTGATCCTCGACGAACCAACCTCGGGTGTCGACCCGCAGGCGCGCGATGCATTCTGGGACATGCTGACGGAGCTCGCGCGCAAGGACAGGGTGACCATCTTCATCTCGACGCATTTCATGGATGAGGGAATGCGCTGCGACCGGATATCTTTGATGCACGCTGGAAAGGTTCTTGTAACGGGCCCGCCGCGGGAAATCATCAAGGATCGCGGTGCGGCAACACTCGAAGACGCCTTTGTCGGCCACATGCTGGACGCTATCCCCGCAGAGGCGCCGAGTGACGCCGCCACACTGACCTCCGAAACGGTATCGCCCGCGCCCACCCCGACATCCCACTTCAGTCTCGGGCGGCTTTTCGCCTTCGCCGCCTGCGAGGCGATGCAGGTGCGGCGAGACCCTGTGCGCCTGGTCTTCTCCTTCGTCGGCAGCGCCGTCCTGCTGCTGATCATGTCTTTCGGCATCTCGCAGGAGGTGCGCGAAATACCCTTCGCCGCCTTCGATCAGGACCGGGGTCCGGAGAGTCGCGCCTACTTGTCGGCGTTCGAGGATTCCGACTGGTTCCGTAAACGTCCTGCCATTGCCAGTGCCGAGGAACTCTACCTCCGCGCGGCCACCGGAGAACTTGCGCTGGCACTCCAGATCCCACCCGATTTCGGCCGCTCCGTGCGGCGCGGTGAAGCAGCCGAGATCGCGGCGCTGATTGACGGCACCGACACCAGCCGTGCCGGAACAGTGGAAAGCTATGTCGAAGGCGCGCATTCCCACGTTCTGACCACAGGTGCGCGGTTCGCGCTGGCCTTGGCCGGACCTGGCGCTTCAGCCGGGCCGGGTCAGGCCCCACCCACGCAGGTGGCGCCGCGGTTTCACTACAATCCGGCGATGGAGAGCCTGCCCGCCATCGGGCCCTCGATCCCGCCGCTTTTGCTGCTTCTGTTCCCGGCGATCCTGATGGCCGTCAGCGTCGCGCGGGAAAAGGAAATCGGAACGATCACCAATTTCTATGTGACCCCCACCGGCCGCACCGAGTTCTTGATCGGCAAGCAACTCGTTTATGTCGCCATCACGCTCCTGAACTTCGTGATCCTGACGGTGCTGGTGGTCACCGTATTGGGCGTCCCGCTCAAGGGCGGCCCGGCGGCCCTGGTCATCGGCGCCATGGTCTATGCTTTCGCCGCGACAGGCTATGGCCTTCTGGTTTCCATGATGACCAGCACGCAGGTCACTGCCGTTTTTGCTGCGGCGATCCTGTCGGTGATGCCGACATTACAGTTCTCAGGCATGATTACGCCCGTCTCGTCGCTGGAAGGGCCTGCGCGCGTCCTCGGCACGTTCTGGCCCACAACTTGGTACATGGGCCTGAGCGTCGGAACCTTCACCAAGGGGCTGGGCCTGTCGGACCTTTCCGGTCATCTCTTGCGGCTTGCCGCGTTCGGTCCGGTGCTGACCGTGTTCGCGATCGTCCTTCTGAAGAAACAGGAGAAGTAGCGATGCGCGGAATTACCAACATCTTCTGGCTTGCCGGAAAGGAACTGAAGAGTGTCCTGGGCGACCCGGTTATGGTGGTATTGATCCTGTGGTCGTTCATCGTCGCCGTGATTCTAGAGGCCAGCGGCGCGGGTGATACGGTCTATAATGCCGCCATCGCGATCATCGACGAGGACGGCTCCACTCTCACCCGGCAGATCGCGGATGCGCTCGATCCACCCTGGTTCCAACCTCCGCTTATGTTGGGTGCCGACGAAGCGGCGGCGGCGATGGATAAAGGCCGCGTGATGTTCGCCCTCGGCTTCCCGCCGGATTTTGAAGCCGATGTGATTTCTGGCGCGATGCCTGTCGCTCAACTTGATGTCGACGCGACCGCCGTCAGCCAGGCGCAACTAGGCACGGACTATATCTCCAAAATCCTGGTCTCGGAAACGCGCGCCTTCCTGACCGGTAATCCCGACGCGCCCGACCCGGCCCTGGCGCTGGAGTTGCGCCGCGCCTTCAATCCGAACGGCGATCCGGTCTGGTTCAAATCCGTGTCCTCGCTTCTCAACCAACTATCGCTCCTGACCATCGTGTTGACCGGTGCGGCGATGCTGCGCGAGCGCGAGCAGGGTACCATCGAACATCTCATGGTGATGCCGCTGACGCCCTTGGAAATCGCGCTTTCGAAAATGCTGGCCAATGTGGTCGTGGTGTTTGTCGCCTTCACACTGTCTCTTCTGTTCGTGGTTCAGGGATTGCTTAATGTACCTGTGCAGGGGTCTGTCGCATTGCTTCTGGCCGGCACCATGGTCTATCTGGCCGCTGCGGCGGCCATCGGCATGTTCCTCGGCACCATGGCGCGCAGCATGGCGCAATTTGCACTCCTGGTCATTATGGTGATCATTCCGATCATCATGCTCTCCGGTGGGATGGGCGCGATCGAAAGCCAGCCCGACCTCGTGCAACGCCTCACTATCGCTCTGCCGTCGCGCCATTTCTTGGCCTTCGCCAAGGCGGTCGTCTTTCGGGGCGCAGGCCCCTGTTCGGTTTGGGTCGAACTTGCGCTGATGGCCGGGCTCGGAACCACATTTTTCGCGGCAAGCCTTCTGTTGTTCCGCCGCTCCATGAGCTTGGCGGGGTGACGCGATGCATGCCCATTTGGCCGAAAGGGGGCTGCCAGACGGACGCGAACCAGTCGCGGTAACGGCAGGATGGCTGTCCCTTGGCCTGTTCTCCAGACGAGGAGACAAACGATGAAGAGAAGCCGGCTCAGAGAAGAGCAGATCATTGGCATCCTGAAGGAGCACGAGGCCGGGCTGAGCGCGAAGGCGCTGTGCCGCATGCCCGCCGCCTGATCGCGGCGTGGCGTGACGACTACAACCATTACCGCCCTAACACGAGCCTCGACGGGCTTACCCCGTGGGCGTATCACCAACGGTCGAATGAGGACCAAACCCTGAACAGAGCTAATCTATAAGCGCAGGATCCAAGGGGAGCAGCTCACGAACGGTGTCGTGGCTCACGTCGATGCCGCACTCGCGGCGCAGGTCCTCGACGTTGCGGAGCGAGAGCGGCAACCGGACATAAAGCATCACCGCCAGCCGGATGATCTCCGGACTGGTCCTGAAGTACTTGAACGGCGAACGATTGGACACGGCGAGCGGCCAGGAAACCGCCCTACCCGGCTCAAGCTGGTTTCCTTTGACAGCGCCCTCGGGAAAAAACGAAACCGGAAGCAGGCCGCACAAGGCCCTGTTATGTGACGCCACCTATTGGACATGGCGCCTTACGCCGGATACTTTCCGATTGGAAAATACGATACATGGGCGCGTTTAGTGGCATTTACGATACGACAGCTACAGTATTTTGTCGCCGTTGCGGAATACGGGTCCATAAGCCGGGCCGCGCATTCTCTGGCGATTTCCCAATCTGCCGTGACAGAGGCGGTGAAATTTCTTGAGGGAGACCTGGGCGTCAAGCTCTTCGAACGCCATGCCCGCGGTTTGAAAATCACTCACAAGGGGCACCAGTTCCTGCGCCATGCGACCTCTATCCTGTCGGAAGTTTCAGCCGCCAGGCGGGCATTGACGATACGGGATCAGGAAATCTCGGGATCCCTGCATCTTGGGGTTACCTCCCTGATGGCGGGGTACGTCCTGTCGGACCTTCTGGCCAAGTTCCGCCGTGCCAACCCGCAAGTTGAGGTCACCGCGATCGAGGACAATGGAGAATACCTGGAGCACTTGCTGATCGGCGGCGAACTCGACGCCGCGGTCATGGTCATTTCAAACCTGCATGACAAGTTGGCACTGCAGGTCGAAATTTTGGACGTGTCTCCCTATCGGCTCTGGCTGCCGATCGGGCACCGTCTGCTCAAACAGGACAGTATTGAGGTCGATGATCTGAGCGGCGAACAGCTAATCATGCTCGACATTGATGAAATGGGGGAAGCTGCGATGACGCTGCTCTCGGCCTTGGGAAAAAGACCGAAGATCGCCTTTCGCACCCGTTCGGTCGAAGCGGTCCGAAGCCTTGTCGCCACAGGTGCGGGAATCGCCCTGCTGCCAGACCTCGTATATCGTCCGTGGTCATTGGAAGGTGATCGTATCGAGGCTCGTGATGTGTCCGGGGCCTTGCCGGCGGTTCAGGTCGGCATGGCCTGGCGGAAGGGCTCTCCTCTGAGTGCGGCCACCAAGGACTTCATCGCGATTGCACAAGGACATCAATAGCTTGCCATGCTGCATTTATGAGATATCGGAAAAACAGAAATTGTATTTCTGATTATTGAATTTGCGAATTCAGCATCTTGCGATCATGCTCCCCGCGATGACAGAGCCACCAATGGCCGATCATTGCTCACTTCCAGGGAGAACTCGCATGACCACCTTTTTGAAATCCTGCACTGCCCTTGTGGCCACTGCGGTTGTCGCCAGCCAGTCCATGGCTGCCGATATGATCACGGAAATCGGCCCCGGTGAGGGGCAGGTCAATATCGTGGCCTGGCCCGGCTATATCGAACGCGGCGAAACCGTCGCCGATTTCGACTGGGTGACTAAGTTCGAAGAAGCCACGAGTTGCAAGGTCAACGTCAAGACGGCGAACACCAGCGACGAAATGGTCGCGCTGATGAACGAAGGTGGTTTTGACCTGGTCACCGCATCCGGCGATGCCTCGCTGCGCATGATCGCGGGCAAGCGCGTGCAGCCCATCAACATCGACCTTATTCCCAGCTGGAACACCGTGGACGACCGCCTGAAGGAGGCGCCCTGGCACTACGTCGGAGGCGTCCACTACGGCACGCCCTACATGTGGGGTCCCAACGTTCTGATGTATTCGACCGAGGCCTTTGCCGAAGCGCCCACCAGCTGGTCGGTGGTCTTCGAGGAAACCACCCTGGCGGACGGCAAGTCCAACAAGGGGCGGGTTCAGGCCTATGACGGACCGATCCACATCGCCGATGCCGCCAACTACCTGATGTATCACAAGCCCGAACTGGGCATCACCTCGCCCTACGAGCTGAACCAGGAGCAATATGATGCAGCACTGGATTTGTTGCGCGTACAGCGTGGGCTGGTGTCGCGCTACTGGCATGACGCCTTTATTCAGATCGATGACTTCAAGAACGAAGGCATCGTAGCTTCGGGTTCCTGGCCGTTCCAGGTGAACCTGCTGCAGGGAGACGGCGCCAAGGTTGCCTCGACCATCCCGCAGGAAGGCGCAACCGGCTGGGCCGACACCACGATGATGCATGCAGAGGCGGAGAATCCCAACTGTGCCTATATGTGGATGGAGCACACGCTGTCCTCCAACCTGCAGTCTGACCTGTCGGTCTGGTTCGGCGCAAACCCGGCCGTTCCTGCGGCCTGCACTGACGGGCGCGGCATGCAGACTGCCGAAGGCTGCACCAAGAACGGCATGGACGACTTCGAGCGCATCAAGTTCTGGCAGACCCCGGTCTCGAAATGCGAAAGCCAGGGCACCTGCGTTCCCTACTATCGCTGGGTCTCCGACTACATCGGCGTGATTGGCGGCCGCTAAGATGAAAACCCGCCTGCCGCCTCGGTGGCGGCAGGCCAGCCTGCTGGAATTCCCATGACATCTGCTGTTCAATTCTCCGGCGTCTCGCGCCATTTCGGTTCCGTTCGCGCGGTCGATGCCGTTGATATCGACATCGCCGAGGGCGAATTTTTTGCCATGCTTGGCCCCTCCGGATCGGGGAAAACGACCTGCCTGCGCCTGATCGCGGGATTTGAACAGCCGACCGGGGGCGACATCGCGATCTTCGGACAATCCACCAAGGGGGTTCCGCCCTACAAGCGCAACGTGAACACGGTGTTTCAGGATTACGCCCTGTTTCCGCATCTGAACGTGCGGGACAACGTGGCCTACGGCCTGATGATCGCGGGCAAACCCAAGGCCGAACGCCACCGCGCTGCCGAAGAAGCGCTGGATCTGGTTGCCCTGCCCGGATACGGCGCACGCAAACCGTCGGAACTGTCCGGAGGCCAGCGCCAGCGGGTCGCCTTGGCGCGGGCCCTGATCAACCAGCCGAAGGTCCTTTTGCTGGATGAACCCCTTGGCGCGCTCGACCTCAAGCTGCGCGAACAGATGCAGGAAGAATTGAAGGCCCTTCAGCGCAAACTGGGGATCACCTTCGTGTTCGTCACCCACGATCAGGGCGAGGCCCTGTCGATGGCGGACCGTGTTGCCGTCTTCAACGAAGGCAAGATCGTTCAGGTCGGCAGCCCCGAAGATATCTATTATCGCCCTGAAGTCCCCTTCGTGGCCGATTTCGTCGGCTCCTCCAATGTCTTGCCGCCCGAGGTGACGGAAAAGATGACCGGACGACGCTGCCAAGCGGCCCTGCGGCCCGAGGCCCTGCGGATCACCGAAGAGGGCCACCTGGCGACGGTACGGGCGACCAGCTTCATCGGCACCGCCACCCGTGTGTCCCTGATGATGGAAGATACCCCGATGGTCGCGCTCATCCCCAAGGGGCAGGTGATCCCGGCGGTGGGTGAGCAGGTGCGCCTGTCCTGGTCGGAGGGAGATCTGCACCTGATGAGGGCACAACCATGAGCAACGTGAGCCCACGCACACGCAGCGGCGGGACGCTCACAAGGCTGTCGGACTGGCTGTGGTGCAATCCGCGGATGTTGATCCTGCTGCTGCTGACGCCGCCGGCGCTCTGGCTCGGGATCATCTATCTCGGGTCGCTCTTTGCGCTTCTGGCGCAGAGCTTCTTTTCGATCGACGAGTTCTCGGGGCTGATCGTCTATGAATTCACCCTCAAGACCTATGGCGAGCTATTCACACCCGCCAATTTCGATATCATCCTGCGCACGGTTGTGATGGCCGCCACAGTCACCGTTGCCGCAGCCATCATCAGCTTTCCCATCGCCTATTACGCCGCGCGCTATGCCAAGGGAAAATGGAAGGCGATCTTTTACCTTGGCGTCATGTTGCCCCTGTGGTCGAGCTACCTGGTCAAGGTCTATTCCTGGAAGCTGATCCTGGCCAAGGAAGGCATTCTCAACTGGCTCTTTGAGATCCTGCATCTGAAATGGCTGCTGAATGCCTATCTTGCGATACCGGTCATTGGGGGCAATTCCCTGTCGGTCAGCTGGACCGGCACCTTTCTGGTATTTCTCTATGTCTGGCTGCCCTTCATGGTGCTGCCGATCCAGGCCTCGCTCGAACGGGTCCCGACGTCGATGCTCGAAGCCTCGGGAGATCTTGGCGCAAACCCCGGTCAAAGCTTTCGCTACGTGCTGTTGCCTCTGGCCCTGCCGGGTGTGATTGCCGGATCGATCTTTACCTTCTCACTGACATTGGGCGACTACATCATCCCGCAGATCGTTGGCTCCTCCCGGCGCTTCATCGGTCAGGCGGTCTACTCCTACCAGGGGACTGCCGGAAATATCCCGCTGGCCGCCGCCTTTGCGGTCGTGCCCATCGTCATCATGGGCCTCTACCTTTGGGTCGCAAAACGCAAAGGAGCCTTCGATGCACTCTGAACGCGCTTCGATGGGCCTCAAGATCGCCGCAGGGGCGGGCCTTGCCTTCATGCATCTGCCCCTGCTGCTGATCTTCATCTACGCCTTCACCACCGAGGACAAATCCTATCAGTGGCCACCCCCGGGGCTGACGCTGAAGTGGTTCGCGGTCACATGGAACCGACCCGATGTCTGGGAGGCCCTGTCGCTGTCGGTGCGGGTTGCTGCCATTTCCACGGCAATCGCGCTGGTTCTCGGAACCCTGTGCGCCGCTGCCGTCAGCCGCACCAAGTTCTTCGGGCGTGAGGCGGTGTCGCTGATGGTGATCCTGCCGATCGCCCTACCGGGGATCATTACCGGTATCTCGCTGCGCTCCGCCTTCAATCTCGCGGACATCCCGTTCAGTTTCTGGACCATTGTTCTGGGGCACGCCACTTTTTGTGTCGTCGTGGTCTACAACAACGCGGTAGCGCGCTTCCGCAGGACGTCCGGTTCGCTCATCGAAGCCTCGATGGATCTAGGAGCGGACAGCTTCCAGACCTTCCGCCACGTGATCCTGCCGAACATCGCGACGGCGCTTCTGGCGGGCGGGATGCTGGCCTTCGCGCTCAGCTTTGACGAGGTGATCGTCACGACCTTTACCGCCGGGCAGCAGCAGACCTTGCCGATCTGGATGCTCGAAGAGCTGGTCCGCCCACGTCAGCGCCCGGTGACCAATGTGGTCGCCATGGTGGTGGTGCTGGTCACGTTCCTGCCCATTCTCGGCGCCTATTACCTCACCCGTGGCACGGACACCGTCGCCGGACAGGGCAAATAATCACAGGGAGACACATCATGGAAACAAACATGCTGATCGGCGGCGCCTTCGAGGCGGGGACGGAAACCGAGGAAAAGGTGCTGAACCCGCGCACCGGCGAAATCATCCTTCAGATGCCCGAAGCCAACATCGAGCAGATCGAACGCGCCGTTGCGAGCGCCCGCCGGGCCTTCGCAACCTGGTCGCGCACCACGCCGGGCGAGCGGTCCGCGCTGCTGCTGGCCATCGCCGATGCGGTTGAGAAGAATTTAGAGGAACTTGCCCAGCTCGAAGCCCTGAATTGCGGCAAGCCGATCAACGAGGTGCGCAACGAAGAGGTGCCGGGCGTGGCCGACTGTTTCCGCTATTTCGCGGGCGCCGTGCGCAACACGCATGGCCCGACCGCGGGCGAATACCTGGAAGGGCACACATCGATGATCCGCCGCGACCCGATCGGGGTCGTCGCCTCGATCGCGCCCTGGAACTACCCTCTGATGATGATGGCCTGGAAACTGGCACCGGCCCTTGCCGGGGGCAACACGGTGGTGATGAAACCCTCTGAACAGACCCCGCTCACGGCGCTGAAACTGGCCCGGATCATGGCCGACATCCTCCCCGAAGGCGTGGTCAATGTGATCGTCGGTCAGGGCGCCAGCGTCGGCAATGCGCTGATCAATCATCCTGGCGTGGACATGATCTCGATCACCGGGGACATCGCCACCGGCAAGAAGGTCCTTCAGGCGGCAGCCAACACGGTGAAGCGGACCCATCTGGAATTGGGCGGCAAGGCCCCGGTCATCGTCTACGACGATGCGGACCTGAACCGCGTGGTCGAGGGGCTCAGGGCTTTTGGATATTACAACGCCGGGCAGGATTGCACCGCCGCCTGCCGGATCTACGCAGGCTCCAAGATTTATGATCGCCTGGTGGCGGATCTCTCCAGCGCGGCGGCCTCGATCGTCTATGACAACGCCGACGACACGGCGAACGAAATCCCGCCGCTGATCAGTCAGAGACAGTGCGACAGGGTGGCCAGTTTCGTGCACCGTGCCGCCGAGCAGAAGCATATGGAGATCACCGCCGGGGGCGCCGTGCACGATGGACCGGGCTTTTATTACAAGCCCACCGTTATCGCGGGTGCCCTGCAGGGAGACGAGATCGTCCAGCGCGAAGTCTTTGGCCCCGTGGTCTCGGTCACCCGCTTCACCGAGGATGACGACGTGATCTCCTGGGCGAATGACAGCCAGTATGGCTTGGCCTCATCGGTCTGGACCGGCGATATCGGCCGCGCCATGGAGACATCCGCACGGCTCCAATACGGCTGCACGTGGATCAACACCCACTTCATGCTGACCACGGAAATGCCGCATGGCGGATTGAAACAATCCGGCTATGGCAAAGACATGTCGATGTATGCACTCGAAGATTACACGGCGGTGCGCCACATCATGATTGCACACTAAGACAATGCAGGTGCGCTCTGCCGGACTCCGAGGCAGGGCGCGCCAAAGATAAGGCCACTTTCGCAGGCGCGGATGTAGGTCTCATCCACATGCCAATCCAGCCTCGCTCCGAGGTAGCATCCCCGTGCCTCGCGTCTGGGTCTTTCACGATGCTGTCATAAAGGTGCTGTCAGACGGATGACAACCAGTCTCTCCTAGGACAGGTTGGCTGTCCCTTATGCCGCGCAGAAACGGAGCCTCCAGAGCCGGACCGTTTCATGGCTGAATTCGACGCTGCCCTCGTGCAACAAATCCTCCTCGTTCCGCAGCGACAGCGGAAACCGAACACAAAGCATCACCGCCAGGCGGATGATTTCCGGGCTACTGTGGAACCCCTTGAACGGATCAGGTCTGGTCATGTTCGGACGCTACGAGGCCGCCCCGCCCGTCTCGAACGGAATCCTTCTGGCAATACCCGCTTGAACCCTGTCTGGGTGTGACGAACGCCGGCCCGGCTCTTCGGAACTGGCGGAATCCTACCCATGTTATTGAATAACACTTGAGGCCATGGCTTGTTGGCCACAGATTACGACAAACCACCGGGCAACGCATGTGCCCGGCAACGCGGCGAACAGGCGACAATCCTGAAGCGCAAGGACCGAACCGCCGCGACCTGCGGCAAGAAGGAGCGAGAAAATGAAACTATTGGTAGCAGCAGCGACGACTGTTCTGGTTGCATCTCAGGCATTTGCCGGCTCGTACGAGGTGAGATGCGAGACAAAGCGAGTGCCTTATCAGGAAACCGTCAAAGGCGGAAACCCAGGCAAAGTCATCGGCGGAGCGATTGTCGGCGGTGTGATCGGCAAAGTCGTGACAAAGAAAGATGCCGGTGCGGCCGCCGGCGCGCTCATTGGCGGAGCCGTCGCCAATGAAACGAGCACAAATACCGTCACCAGATACAAAGACGTCGAAACCTGCTCGAACGTGTTCATTCCTGAGCGCGTCACCGATGAGGCAAAACTTCGGCAGGTCCTGCTGGACCTGAACGACGGCAAGCCGGTCAGCAAGGAAATGACCATGGACGTGCAGTATACGATCGGCGTCGCCCATGACGGACAATGGGGGCCGAGGTCTCGCCTGGCCGCCGAGAAATACCTGGCAAACCTGGAACCCAACGCGCCGCTGTATTCGCTGGTGGTTAATGATGTGGTCATCGTCAGCTCGGCCGACGTCAGTGCGATCGATCAGATCAAGAATGCCTTGCTCGAAGCCGGTGTCGCCTCGCAGATCTTTGTTGATCTGCAGAAATGAATGTCGGTGGCGCTGCCGGGGGGCACAGCCGGGCACCTTTAGTCGGTGCTGCCAGACCAATGCGAACCAGTCTCCGCAAGGACGGGATGGTTGTCCCTTATTCAACACAAAGACCGCGCCACGCGGCGAGAGCGGCGGCGCCGGTCAGCTTGAAATTTGATCTCGACGTAAGGCTGCGCTCCGAGTTGAACAGGTTGTAGATCGAGGCGTGGACGGCGGCGAATTTCTGCAAACTGCGCATCCGCCTGAAACGCAACATCGCCCTCTCCGTCGTCGGAACGGCAAGTGCGAATTCTCAGCGCGGTTGTTCAACCAGCGCCCCGTTTCCTGGCGATAGGCCGCACCAACTTCGCGCAAAGCGGCGCCGTTGGACCGGAGCCTGTCGGTCACGATCACTTCGGGCCGACCGTGCTTGCGCATTGCTTTTCTTAAGAATTTCAGCGCCGCTTTCTTATCCCGATTCTTTGTGACAAAGCTTTCCAGAACTTCGCCCTCGTAATCCACCGCCCGCCACAAGTGGTACCGCTCGCCGTTGATCTTCACGAACATCTCGTCCAGGTGCCATCGCCTCTGGAATGCCTCGCGCTGTCCTTCCTCGACCGCAAGCTGAAGCTGGATGTCCCATCCCGGCCCCTGCCGGACGACGTGGGCGAGATAGAGGATGGCTGTCTTCCCTTGCCGCTGGCGGGGACCGGACCTTGTTTGTGACCGCCACTTGGGGACGGCCGCCTTGTCACGAGCCTTCGTCACGTACCTTCACAGGACCTCTTCTTCGAGGTCGGCGGCCCGCTACCGGTCATGATCTTCGTCGTTGATCTTCAAGAACATCCCGCGGTGTGTTCGCACGTAACGGAACGGGTTCGCATTCGTCCCGGCCAGAGGCAAGTTGCCCTGCCCCGCCCAGGACCATCGCCTCGACACAACCCCTTGTGCCGTTCGGTCCGCGCCGACCGGACACCTGCCGGCGCGGACCACCTCACGCGTCGGCACTCACTTCTTGCCGTTGCACGCCAAGCCCTTCTATTCCCAGTTCCACCACGTCGCCCGGTTTCAGATACCGCGGCGGGGTCATGCCCAGCCCCACGCCCGGCGGGGTGCCGGTGGAGATCACGTCGCCGGGATGCAGCGTCATGAAGCGGCTGAGGTACGAAACCAGGAACGCCACCCCGTAGACCATGGTCGCGCTGGAGCCGTCCTGCATGGTTTCGCCGTTGACCGTCAGCCACATCTTCAAAGCCTGCGGGTCGTCGATCTCGTCCGGGGTCACCAGCCAGGGGCCGATCTGGCCGAAGCTGTCGCAGGACTTGCCCTTGGTCCACTGTCCCTCGTGTTCGATCTGGAAGGCGCGCTCGGAGACATCGTTGGTCACGCAATAGCCCGCCACATGGTCAAGCGCGTCTTTTTCGGGAACATATTTGGCGGGCTTGCCGATCACCACCGCCAGCTCGACCTCCCAGTCGGTCTTTTTCGAGCCGCGCGGGATCACGATCGGATCGTTCGGACCGGCGATGGCGCTGGTCGCCTTCATGAAGATCACCGGTTCCGACGGCACCGGCATACCGCTTTCCTCGGCATGGTCGGCATAATTCAACCCGATGCAGATGAACTTGCCGGTGCCGGAGATGGGCGGGCCGAGGCGCGGGTTGCCTTCGACCAGCGGCAGCGCCGCCACGTTCATGCCCGCCAGTGCCGGCAGGTTGACGAGCGCATCGCCCGACAGATCGCCGATCAGACCCGACAGGTCGCGGATCCGCCCCTCCCCGTCCAGAACGCCCGGCTTCTCGTTGCCTGCTTCGCCAAATCGTACATATTTCATTTCTGCTCTTCCTTTCAGACAGACCAGCCGCCGTCGATGGCGTGGCACTGGCCGGTTGTAAACGCGCTTTCGTCGGAGGCCAGATAGACCGCCAGCGCCGCGATTTCCTCGGGCCGCCCGATGCGTCCCATCGGCTGGCGGGCGATGAAATCCGTCATCGCCTGTTCGTAATCCCCCGTCGCCCGCAGCCGGTCGTGCAGCGACGGGCTGTCCACCGTGCCGGGGCAGATCGCGTTGCAGCGGATGCCGCGGGTGACGTAGTCGGCGGCGACGGATTTGGTCAGCCCGATCACCGCCGCCTTGGAGGCGCAATAGGCAAAGCGGTTTGGCACGCCCTTCAGCGAGGAGGCCACCGAGGACATGTTGATGATCGAGCCGCCGCCCGCGTCCAGCATCCCCGGCAGATAGGCACGGATCATCCGGTACATCGCCTTGGCATTGAGCGAGAAGGCGAAGTCCCAGTCCTCCTCGGGGCACTCCAGGATGGGGCCCGCATGCACGAAACCGGCGCAGTTGAACAGCACGTCGATGGGCCCGGTTTCCTCGGCGATGGCGGCGACAGCGGCGGCATCGGTCACATCCAGCCTGCGGGCATGAACACCCTCGATCGAGGCCACCGCCTTCGCGTCGAGGTCGGTCGCCCAGACCACCGCCCCTTCGCGGCGGAACGCCTCGGCGGTGGCGCGGCCGATGCCCTGGCCGGCGGCGGTGATCAGACAGGTCTTTCCATTCAGTCGTGGCATAGGGTTTCCTTAGATTGGCAGACAGGCCGGCCCGATTGGGTCGAAGCTTTTATAGGTGAGGATGAATTCGCTGTGCCCCAGCGCCTCGGACTTGGTCTTTTCACCGTTTGCGATGCGCAGCACGAGATCGTGGATCTCGTCGCCCACCTGCTGCAGCGGCACGCCGGAAATCACCCGTCCGGCGTTCACGTCCATATCCTCGGCCATGGCGGCGAAGGTTTCGGGGTTGGCGCAGATCTTGATCACCGGCGCAATCGCCGAGCCGACGACCGAGCCCCGAGCGGTGACGAATAGCGTCATATGCGCGCCCGAGGCCATCATCTCGACGATCTCGGCATTGTCGGAGATGTTGGGAAAGCCGAAGCGCACCTCGCCGTCCGGCACCACGTCCATCAGGTAGAGCCCGCCGCGCCCGGGCACGTCGCCGGGCTTGATCAACCCGTCGATCGGGGCCGACCCGGATTTCGCATAGGCGCCCATGGATTTTTCCTCGATGGTCGACAGGCCACCTTCGGCGTTGCCAGCGGCGAAGCTCCCAAACCCCAACGTGTCGTAGTATCGCGCCGCCTTCTCGACCGAGCCTACTATTTCCTCGGCCAGTTCCGGCGTCCGGGCGCGGGCCGCCAGCACGTCCTCGCAGCCGATCAGTTCGCCGGTCTCCTCGAAGATGCATGTCGCCCCCTCCTCCACCAGCCGGTCAAAGGCCAGGCCGACCGCCGGATTCCCGGTCAGCCCGCTGGTCCCGTCCGAGCCGCCGCAGATCGTGCCGACCGTCAACTCGCCGATCTGCATCGGCACGCGCTCCGCCTGCGCCAGAGCGGCGGCCTGCGCCGCGACGAAGGCGCGGCCCTTCTCGATCGAGGCGCGGGTGCCACCGGATTTCTGGATCACCACGGTCTCAACCGGCCGCCCGCTGTCGGCAATCGCCTGCTCCAGCCGGAACCGGTTGAAGCTCTCGCAGCCCAGCGACACCAGCAGCACCGCCCCGACATTGGGATGGGTGCACAGCCGCTCCATCATCGCCTGCGCGTAATCGTTCGGGTAGCAGCCCGGGAAACCGATCACCTGCGCGCCCGCGTCGCGATGCGGCAGCGCGATCTCGCTGGCCACGTGGCGGGCGCATTCCACCAGATAGGCCACCGCCACCACGTTGCGGATGCCCTTTCGCCCATCCTTCCTGAGATAGCCTTCAAGCATCTTTCTTCCCCTCGGCGGTTTCGACCAGCGAATAGGTCGGCGTGTAATCGCTCTGCATGTTGTGAACATGCACGCGGGAGCCGGCCGTGATCGCCACGGTGGCAGAGCCGATCGGCACCCCGTATTTGATGACCTTCTCGCCCGCCGCGATGTCGCGCGCCGAGATCTTGTGGCCCAACGTCACCGCATCGCGGACGGCGACAGCGCCACCGCCGACGAGGTCCGCGGCGCCGGGGTCGATTGGCCCCAGCGCGACCAGCACGTTGTCGTCTTCGGCAAGGCGCAGAAGCTTGGCGTTCTGTTTTGTTTTCTCAGACATATCTATGCATTCTCAAACTGTTGCGATGGTCGCCCCATCGATGAAATTCCAGTCGAACTCGCGCCCCAGCCCCGGCTCTCCCGGCAGGCACGCGACCCCGTTCTCGATCGGCAGCCCGCCTTTCAGGCCAAAGCCGAACGCCTCGGTCGGGCCAAGCAGCTCGAGGTAACTGCAATTCCGGATCGCCCCGCAGAGATGCAGGTTCACCAGTTCCAGCGGGTGGAAGATCGCGGTATGGATCTCGCAGTTCATGTTGAAGGCTTCCGCCAGCCGCGCGGTCTTCAGCACCGCCGTCACGCCGCCGGACCAGCTCACGTCGGCGCGCACCGCGTCGACGGCATGCTCCGCCACGGCCTGGGCCAGCGCATAGGGTTGCTTGGCCGTCACCTCGGTGCCGACGACCGGAATATCCAGCTGCCGGGTCAACTCCTTCAGCGCCGGCAGGCATTCATCCGGCATCGGCTCCTCGAACCATGCAAACCCGAGACGCTCCAACCCGCGCCCGTAGGCCAGCGCGTCTGGCAGCGACAGATGCGCCACCGGGTCGCTCATCAGCGTGAAGTCCGGCCCCACCGCCGCGCGCACTTCGGCTTGGATATCCAGGTCCGAGGCGACCGAGACCCCCGGCGGGTGCAGCTTGTAGGCGGCATATCCCGCCTTCTGCGCTGCGCGCGCCTCGGTGACATAGTCCGCCGCGCCCTCCAGGAACATCGAACTGACATAGACCGGCACCTGCTCGCGATAGGCGCCGATGTAGCGGTACAGCGGCAGCCCTGCCGCCTCAGCCGCCAGCAGCCACAGGCAGGCATCGATCGGCCCCCAGATGTAGACCGGCAGATGCCCCCAGAATCGGTCGCTCTTGCGCATGTCGTACCACAGCCGCTCGCGGTCATGTACGTTGCGCCCGATCAGGAACGGCCGCAGGCTGGCGGCCAGCTCCGCCGAGCCGCGCGCGCTGGCCCCGGCAAAGCCGAACATCGAGGCGCTGCGCCCGCAGTCCGTGCGCAGGGTGCAGACCAGGAACTCCATCCCCGCACCCAGCCGGGCACCCTGCAACGCCGCCTCGGCCCCCGTCGCCGAGGCGGTCCGGCAGGCGCGGATATCCAGCGCCACGATCCGCATCAGAACTTGCCGTACTGCAGGTAGGCGTCCTGCGGGTCTGTGCCGGCCATGATCGCGGTCCGGACCCTGTTTTCTGTCTGCATCGCCGCGACCGATTGCGCGGTCACCTCTGCGGCGATGGCACGCGGCACCCGCACCATGCCGTCCCGGTCTCCGAGCAGGAAGTCGCCGGGCTCGATCCGTACATCTTCGATCTGGATCGGCACGTCAGTCGCCGTCGGCAGCCAGCGCCCGACGATATCCTTGGGGGTATGCCCCCGCCGCCAGGTCTGAAACCCGATGTCCAGCAGGAAATTCGTGTCGCGCGCATGACCGTCCAGCACACAGCCAAGAACACCCTTCTTCTGCAGTGTCTCGGCCGACAACTCGCCCATCTGCGCCAGGTCGTGGGTATGCGGTTGACAGGTCCAGACATGCCCCGCCGGCGCCTTCGACAGAAGCCCGGTCCAGGCCAGCAGCGTCTCATGCGGATCCGCCATGTCGTCCGGGCGCCCCTCGATGGTGAAGGCCGGACCGCAAAGCGTCTGCTCCGGCATCAAGGGCGTGATTGCGCTCGGCAGGGTGAAATTGCGCAGCCCCATGCCGCGCATCACGTCATGCACGACGCCGGAATAGCAGCTCTCAAGCTGCGCGCGGATATCCTCAGTCATGGTGAAAAACCTCCTCCATCATCGCCCACCATTCGCCCTCGCCGCGGGTCTCCAACGGCACCTGGCAGGGGTCGGTCAGCGCCCACCATTCCTGCGTTTTCGGGTCGTCGGCCATCTTCGCGGCGTCGGCGGCGAAGTCGCTGCCGTGGTATTCCCAGTAGCCGAGCAGCAGGTTTTCCGGCTCTCGCAGGAAGATCGAGTAGTTGCGAATGCCGATCTCGCTCAGCTTGGCCAGCACCTCGGGCCAGGCCGCTGCATGCAGCCGCTTGTACTCCGCCACCTTGTCGGGCTTCAGCCCGATCACCATTGCCATGCGCTGCATACCGCGCTCCTATGCCGTCACGCCGATCGGCGCGAAGACGCCTCGCGTGCCGATCGCATCCCAGTCCCAGACGATGCCCAGACCCGGCTCCGCCGAGGGCCGCGCCAGCCCGTTCTCGATCCGCATGCCCCCTTCCGTGATCAGGTCGAGTTGCGGGATGTATTCCAGCCAGGGCGCGTTCTGCACCGCGCAAACCAGGCTGACGTGCAACTCCATCAGGAAATGCGGGCAGACCGGCACGTTGAAGGCCTCGGCCATATGCGCGATCTTCAGCCACGGGGTGATGCCGCCGACCCGCGCCACATCCGCCTGCACCACCGAACAGGCCCCCGAGGCGAGGTAATCCTTGAACTGGCTCAGAGAATAGAGGCTCTCGCCCACCGCCACCGGCACCGAGGTTCCCGCCGCCAGCCGCGCATGGGCCGCCACGTCATCCGCCGGCATCGGTTCTTCGATCCAGGCGACGCCGACTTCCTCCAGCACCCGGGCCCGGCGCTGCGCCTCGGCCAGGGTGAAGCTCTGGTTGGCGTCGGTCATGATCTCGTAGGCCGGCCCCAGCGCGTCGCGTAGTGCGCTCAGCCGCTCCCGATCCTCGCTGAGGTGCGGCCGCCCGATCTTGACCTTCGAGCCGCGGAATCCCTTTTCCTGCATGGCCAGCGCATCCTCGACAAGCGCAGCCTTGTCGATGTGCAGCCAGCCGCCCTCGGTGGTGTAAAGCGGCACCGCCTCCTTGGCGCCGCCCGCCATCATCCACAGCGGCAACCCGGCCCTGCGGCAACGCAAGTCCCACAGCGCGGTGTCCACCGCCGCCATCGCCAATGCGGTGATCGGCCCCACCGCCGTGGCATGGGTGCGGAACAGCATCGCGTTCCAGATCTCCTGGATCTGCTCGGCTTCGCGCCCGATCAGCATCGGCGCCAGCGTGTGCTGCAGCAGCGCGATCACCGACGGCCCGCCGGTGCCGATGGTATAGCTGTAGCCGGTGCCGACCGCCCCGTCGCTGTCGGTGATCCGCACAATCGGCGTCTCCTGGCTTTCAAAGCTCTGGATCGCGTCGGTGCGCTGGACCTTCGGCTTCAGGTCCACCATTCGGATTTCGACCTTCTCGATACGTGCCATCGGTTCAGTCCCGCAGACTAAGGCCGGTTTCGGCATCGAAGAGATGACAGAGCCCAATGGACAGTTGGCAGCGCAGCACCTCGCCCTCGCGTACCGGGCGCGGGTTGTGCATCTTGCCCTGGATCTCCACCCCGGCCAGTTGCGATAGCAGGATGGTTTCCGAGCCCAACGGCTCAGCCAGGGTGATGGTCAGGTCCAACTCCGCAACCTCCCCGCTTTCGGCCAGCGCATGGCCCTTGGGCATCAGGTTGTCGGCGCGGAAGCCGTAGACCACCCGCCGCCCATTTCTCAGCTTGCCGCGGAAGTCCGGCGGCACCGGCAGTTCGAGACCGCCCGCGAAACGCACCGCATCGCCCTGCACCTCACCTTCCACCAGGTTCATCGGCGGCGAGCCGATGAAGGTGGCGACGAAGGTGTTGTGCGGTCGCTCGAACACCTCCAGCGGGGTGCCGACCTGCACGATATGGCCGTCCTTCATGATCACGATCCGGTCGGCCAGCGTCATCGCCTCTACCTGATCATGGGTCACGTAGACGATGGTGGTCTTCACCTTCTGGTGCAGCTTCTTGATCTCGATGCGCATCTGCGTGCGCAGCTTGGCATCGAGGTTCGACAAGGGCTCGTCGAACAGGAACACGTCCGGGTGGCGCACGATGGCGCGGCCCATGGCGACGCGCTGGCGCTGGCCGCCCGACAGTTCCGCCGGGGTGCGATCCAACAACCCGCTCAAGCCCAGGATGCCGGCCGCCTCCTCCACCGCCTTGGCGATCTCGGCCGCGTCGCGCTTGGCGATCTTCAGGCTGAACCCGAGGTTTTCGCGCACCGTCATATGCGGGTAGAGCGCATAGTTCTGGAACACCATCGAGATGTTTCGGTCCCGCGGCGCCAGGTCGTTGACCACCCGGCCGCCGATCGCGATCTCTCCGCCCGAGATGTCCTCGAGACCGGCGATCATCCGCAGGGTGGTCGACTTGCCGCAGCCCGACGGACCGACCAGCACCACGAATTCGTCGTGCGCAATGCCGAGGTCGATGCCGTGGACCACGTCCACCTTGCCATAGCTCTTGACGACGTTTTTCAGCTGTACTTCTGCCATTGTCTTATCCTTTGACTCCGCCGAAAGTCAGGCCGGAGATCAGGTGTTTCTGTACTAGGAAGGTCAGGATCAGAGCCGGAACGATGATGATCACCGCCATGGCGCACATGCCTGCCCAATCGATCGTGAACTGCGCGGTGAAATCCATCAGCCCGACCGGCAGGGTCTTGCTGTCGGTCGAGCGCGTCAGCTGCCCCGCCAGCGCGTATTCGTTCCAAGACGTCAGGAAGGCGAAGATCGCGGCCGAGGCGATGCCCGATTTTGCCAGCGGAAACTCGACCCGCCAGAATGCCTGCCAGGGGGTGCAGCCGTCGATCTGTGCCGCCTCGCTCAGGTCGCGCGGCACCTGCCGGAAAAAGCCTTCGGTCAGCCAGATGGTGAACGGGATGTTGATCGCCGTATAGACGATGATCAGCCCCAGCGGCGTGTCGATCAGCCCGATCCAGCTCCACAGGATGAACAGCGGCAGCGACAGTGCGATGCCCGGCACGGTGCGCGACAGCATCAGCCACAGGAAGGCCGAGTTCTTGCCGCCGAAACGGAACCGCGCGAAAGCATAGCCGCCCGCCATACCGAAGCCGACCGCCAGCACCGTCGAGGTGACCGAGATCACCACCGAGTTGCGGAAGTAGGAGGCGACCGGAATACCGACGACGTTCTCGCCATACCCGAAGATGGCACGGAAATTGTCGAGGCTCAGCCGCTCCGGCACCCAAATCGCCGGCTTGGTCAGGATTTCGCCGTTGGACCGGAAGGCAGACAGGATCACCCACAGCCCCGGCAGGCAGATCACCATCATCACGCAAAAGGTGGCGATCCAGACGAGCACGTCTTTTTGCTTAAGGGTCATCAGAACGCTCCCAAGTGCTTCCGCGCATCGAGCAGCTTGCGGAAGAAATACCAGGTGAAGGCCACCGACAGGATGATCGAGACATAGGCCATGGCGTTGGCGCGCCCCATGCGGGCGTCGTCGTAGGCGGTGCGCGCAATCAGCGTCCAAAGCAACTCGGTGCGCCCGGCCGGGCCACCGCCCGTCATGATGTCGACCACGTCATAGGCGCGCGCCACGTCCAGCGAACGGATCGTCATCGCGATGAAGATGAAGGGCATCAGGAACGGCAGGGTGATATGTCGGAACACCTGCCAGTTGGAACACCCGTCCACCTTCGCCGCCTCGATCGGATCGCGCGGCATGGCGAAGAGACCGGCAAGGATCAGGATGGAGAAGATCGAGGTGCTCATCCAGATCTCGGCTAAGGCGATCGAGAAGAACGCCCAGTACTTGTCGACGAGGAACGGGATCGCCAGGTTGGTCAGCCCCAGCGCCTGCAGCGCGTTGTTCACCACGCCGATGGTGTCGTTGAACATGTACTTGAACTGGAACCCGACGAGGATCGGGGAAAACATCATCGGGAACATCATGATGGTGCGCATGGTGCGCTGTCCCCAGGTGATCTTGTTCACCAGAAGCGCGATGCAGAGCCCGAACAGCAATTCCAGGTTCAGCGCGACGGTCAGGAAAAGGAAGGTTCGCCCGAAGGCCTTCCAGAAATCGTCATCCGTCAGGATGCGCTCGTAGTTTCGCGTCCCGATCCACTGCCAAAGTGAGTCCGGGTTGATCAGCTTGTAATTGGTGAAGCTGGTGTACATCGAGAACACCAGTGGCAGCAGTACGACTGCGAGGATGAAGAGGATCGCCGGAGACAGCAGGGCGAGCGCCGCCGCATTGTCCCGGACATATCTTCGGATCTTGGCCATGGTCATGCCGTCTTTCTTGGCGCCTGCGGCGCGTCGGGGAGAAGGATGAGGTCCGCCGCCGTGAGTGGTGGCGAAAGGCAGCGGACCCGTTCGCCGGTGGGGAGTCAGAGGTGACCGGCGTCCTCCATCACCTCCCGCACGTCCTCCGCGGCCTCGTTCAGCGCGTCCTCGGCGCTCATGTCACCGACAATCGCGGCCTGCAGCCGCGGCCAGAGCGCATTGGAAATCTCGCCCCATTCCGGGATCAGCGGCGGCGTAAAGGCATGTTCGGCCATGGATTCGCCCCAGACCTCGAATACTTCGACCATGAAGTCGTTGCCGTCGGCCCTGAACTCCTCGATCACGTCGTTCCAGACTTGGGTGCGGGTCGGCAGCAACCCGAGCCGGGCCTCGACCATCTGCGCATCATGGCTGGTCAGGAACGTGACGAAGGAGGCGGCGGCCTCCGCGTTGTCGCAGGATTTGGTGATCGAGAAGGTATGCGAACCCGACCAGCCGGTCCGTTTTCCGCCCGATCCCTTCGGCGCCAGCGCCACGCCGACATCGCCGCCGATCTTGGAATCCGACCCGTTGAAGTAGGCCGCCCAGCCGGCCCAATCCAGATCCCAGGCGACCGCGCCGGCGGCAAAGCCGAGGCCCAAGTCATCCCAGACATAGTTGGTCGTGCCCGCCGGCACCGCGCCCGCCTGGTAGAGGTCGACGAACCAGTTCAGCGCGCGCACCCCGGCCTCGCTGTTGAATGCCGGACTCATGTCCGCGTTCAGCAACGCGCCGCCTTCGGCGATCAGCATCTCGTAGAACCGGCCGGTCATACCTTCGTCCTTGCCGGCGAAATGGGTCCCGTACCGGTCAGGCGCATCGGTGAAGAACTTCGCCTGATCCGCGGCTTGCTTCCAGGTTTCCGGTGGAGTCAGGTCATAGCCGTATTCCGCCTTGAAGGCCGCCTTGTTGGCCTCATCCTCGTACAGCGATTTCACGTAGAACATGTTCGACACGTCGGAATGCCGCGGCAGCGAGAACAGCGCGCCGTCCACCGTAGCATGGCTGATCACCAGCGGTGAGAATTCCGCGATCGTTTCCGGCGCGATCAGCCCGTCCAGCGGCTGGGTCATCGCCTTGTACTGCGGCGCGAAGTTGGTGTGGTTCGAGAACACGCAGTAGTCGATCCTGCCCGAGGCGATGTCCTGCTTCATTTCCCGGTCCAGCTCGAAATGGCTCTTGCGCGAGATGATCTCAACATTGGCGCCGGTGGCCTCCTCCCATTGCGAGATCAGCGTGTAGAGCGGCTCGTATTGCGCCCCACCGATCAACTTCACGCGCAGGGTGTAGTCGTCGAAATGCCCATAGTCCTGCGCGGCGGCAGCGCCGGTGAGGGCCAAGGCGGCGGTCGCCGCCCAGAGGCTGGCCTTAAGGGTTGTCATGTCGTCCTCCCATCAGATTTGAAGCAAACCCGTTTATTCGTATTTGAGTAGGCTTTTTATTTACGAATAATCCGATTGTGTCAAACCTGATTTTGTGCGACCATTCTGGAAAGCAGAGGAACAGGCGAAAATGGCAGCTGAATCTGAAGGAAAATATCGTGCGCCGGCCTTGGACAAAGGTTTGGACATCCTGGAATTTCTGGCGGACTCGCCGACCGGGCTGACCCAGGGCGAAATCGCAAAGGGACTGGGGCGCACCCCGAACGAAATCTATCGAATGCTCGACACCCTGGTGCGCCGGCATTACGTCACCCGCTCACCCGAGGGCGACAAGTATACGCTCAGTCTGCGGCTGTTGATTCTGGCAAATATGCACCCACCCCGGCGCCGGTTGCTCGACATTGCCGAGCCACTGCTCCGCCGCGCCGTCACCCGGGGCGAGCAGTCGCTGCACCTGGCCTTGTGGGAGGACGGCGAGGTGGTCATCGCCACTTCCTTCTCCGCGCCCGGCAATTGGCGCCTGTCGCTGCGGCCCGGCTCGGTCGTCGGACTGTACAACACCGGGTCCGGGCGCGTGCTGGTCACCTTTCAGGACGCGGACACCCGCGACCGGATGATCCGCGAACACGCTCTGGTCAGTGGCGAGAAGAAACTTCCACGGGCCGAATTCGATGCGCTGATCGAACAGACCCGCGTAAAGGGTTACGTGCGTGAGCCCAGCGGAACCACGGTCGGCGTTATCAACATTTCGGTTCCGGTCCTCGATCCGTTCGGCCATGCCCTCGCCGTGCTGACTTGCCCGTTCCTGGAACGGATCGACGGCTACAAGGCGCCCGACCTCGAAGAGGTCACCGGGCTGATGCAGGAAACCGCACGCGAAATCGGCGAACAATTGAACGGAACAATTCAAGAGGGCCAGGCATGATCGCGCGCACCGCGATCGGCACGACCGGCCTGACGCTCAGCCAACTGGGCCTCGGCGCGGCCTCGCTCGCCGGCATCTTCTCCGCCGTGCCCGAAACCGAGGCGCGCCAGACGCTCGCGCTCGCCTACGCGCGCGGCATCCGCTATTTCGACACCGCCCCGTTCTACGGCCACGGCCTGTCGGAGCGGCTGGTCGGCGACGCCCTGCGCGGCGCTGACGACCGGGTGATCTCGTCCAAGGTCGGTCGCCTGCTGAAACCCGGCGCGGCGAAGGACCCCGGCGCCTGGGTCGCGGCGCTGCCGTTCACGCCGGTGTTCGACTATTCCTACGACGGCATCATGCGCAGCTACGAGGGTTCGCTGCAGCGCATGGGGCTCGACCGGATCGACATCCTCTACATCCACGACATCGGCAGCCTGACGCATGGCGCCGATGCCGGACCGGCCCTGTTCGAAACCGCGATGACCGGCGGTTACCGCGCGCTCGACGAGCTTCGCCGCAGCGGCGCGGTGCGCGCCATCGGTCTTGGCGTCAACGAGACTGCAGTCTGCGAAACCGCCCTGCAGCGCGGCGATTTCGACCTGATCCTGCTCGCCGGCCGCTACACCCTGCTGGAACAGTCACCGCTCACGACCCTGTTCCCCGAATGCGCGCGGCGCGGCACCGATATCGTGGTCGGCGGCCCGTTCAACTCCGGCGTGCTGGTGGGCGGCAAGACCTTCGATTACGGCGCCATCCCCGGCACCGTCGCCGAACGGGTGCGTGCCATGCAGGAGGTCTGCGACGACCATGCCGTGCCCCTGCCCGCCGCGGCGCTGCAATTCCCGTTGGCGCATCCGGTGGTCAAGAGCGTGATCCCCGGCCCCCGCCGCCCCGCGGAATTGGACCAAATCCTCGACTGGTGGGACGTTCCGATCCCCGACGCCCTGTGGCGCGACATGAAGGCCGGCGGTCTGCTCGCCGCCGATGTACCCACCCCCACTCAGGAGGCCTGAGATGAAGATCGACAGCCACCACCACCTCTGGACCCTCAGCCGCGGCGACTACGGCTGGATGACCCCCGACCTGACGCCGATCTACCGCGATTTCACCCCGACCGACCTTGCGCCGCACCTTGCCGCCGCCGGCATCGACAAGACCGTCGTGGTACAGGCCGCCGACACTGTCGCCGAAACCGAATTCCTGCTGGCCACCGCCGCCCAGACTGACTGGATCGCCGGGGTGGTCGGCTGGGTCGACATGGAAGCCCCCGAGGCGACCTCCACCCTCGAACGGCTGGCGCAATCGCCGTGGTTCAAGGGCATCCGGCCGATGATCCAGGACCTCGAAGATGACGAATGGATCCTGCGGCCCAGCCTCGACCGCGCCTTTGACGCGCTGGTCGAGATGGGGCTGAGCTTCGACGCGCTGGTGTTGCCGCGCCACCTGAAGCCGCTTATCCGTCGGCTCGAGGGCACGCCGGATCTCACCTGCGTGATCGACCATTTGGCCAAGCCGGCGCTAGCCACCGGGTATCTCGAGGCCTGGGGCCGCGACATCGCGGAGATCGCGCGCAACACGCCCTGCCGCTGCAAGCTCAGCGGCATGGTCACCGAAGCCGGGCCGGATTACGACGTCGAAAACCTGCGCCCGGCGGCGGTACATGTGATCGACTCCTTCGGTCCCTCCCGGGTGATGTGGGGGTCGGACTGGCCGGTGGTGAATCTCGCCGGAGACTACGCAGGTTGGGTTACACTCACGGAAGACCTGGTCAATCATCTTTCTGCGGATGACCGCGCCCACATCTGGGAAAAGACCGCCCGCGGCTTCTACAATCTCGACTGAACGGGACCGGGGTTTATGGACCCGGCATGGCGCCCACCGGCATTGTCGGACGGTGGTGTCAAACCGGGTATGACCCTCCCCCAATGAAGTGGTCCGCCGTTATGCTTAGGAAGACGGAGGATCACCTCCGGTCTCCCTGATACCGGGTCAGGCTTCCCTGTTCCTTTCTTGCAGATTCCCTGTTCGGCCAACATAAATCCCTGTTCCGTTGCGCAGGGAAATCTAACCTGACCCATTGAATAGAAGCCAGAAATCTGGGTCAATTTTAGCCAGACAGCATGAATTTGCTCAAAGTTCCCTGTAAATCGGCCGGTATCAGGGAAATCTCCCTCAAAGCGCACCCGCCAAATTCCCTCTCTGAGACTTCAGGGTTTGCTCACAGGGATAAGACGCGTGTCGTCCGTCTCAGCTTTGGCAACGCGCGCGCAACCCTCAAGAATTGCGGCACAATTCCGGGGAAAAAAGCGGACGGAACCGGCGCCACCAGTATCGAACGGCGTCGTGGCTCACGTCGATGCCGCGCTCGTGCAGAAGATCCTCTACATTGTGCAGTGACAGTGGGAAACGGACGTACAGCATCACCGCGATGCCGGATGATCTCAGGGCTCGTTTTGAAGTAGCGAAAGGGCGATCTTCTGGTCATGCCCAGACGCTACGAAACCGCCCTGTCCGCCTCAAGCTGGTTTGTTTTGACAATGCCCCCGCAGTCAACTCGAACGCCCAGCATCCATTTGCCCCGGTGATCTCCCCTCGAACAACGGACGCAGATCCACGATCGCCTGGGCGATGTGGCTGGTGAACAGGCGCACGCGCGCGCTGCGGCGCACATCGCCGTGGGTCAGCAACCACAGGTCCATCCGGCTCTCGCTGCGCGGCTCCGATACGCGGCGCAGCCCGGGCGCGGTATCGCCAACGAAACAGGGCAGCCAGGCCAGCCCGAGGCCCTCTTCGCAGGCCGAGATCTGCACCAGCAGGTTTTCGATGCGCCCGTGTGCCGGCAGATGCGGAAACGGGCTGTCACGAACCCAGTCGGGAAACCGCCGCGATGCAGTGAACGCGATCCAGCCGGCCGCCTCCGGGTCGGCCGGGTCGTGGTCCGCGAGGTAGTCCGGGCTGGCATATGCCGCCATGGCGCAGCTCACCAGCCGCCGGCCCACGAGATGGTCGGGCGGGCTGGCGGAGAACCGTAGCGCCACGTCGGCTTCGCGCCGGTCGAGATCGGCGACCTGGTAGGAGGCAAGGATGTCGAGCTCGATCGACGGGTATTGCCGCGAAAAGGCGGTCAGCGCGGGCATCAGCGCGTGGGTGGCCAGCGCGTCGGCCATCGTCACCCGGATCACCCCCGAGGGCCGGGTGTCGTGCCCGGCGATCCGCCGCTCGAGATTGCCCATCTCGTCTTCCACCCTCTCGGCCACGCGGATCATGTCTTCCCCCGCGGCCGAGAGCTCGTAGCCCTCCGGCAGCCGCTCGAACAGATGCGTCGACAGCCGCTCCTCCATCATCTGGATGCGGCGCGCGACGGTCGAATGGCTGACGCCCAGACTCGCGGCCGCCGCGCGCATATTCCCGGCCCGCGCGAGGGCGAGAAAATAGCGTAGATCATCCCATTGCATGGCCTGTCCTTCTGGGTTTCATCTTGGTGCATTTTTAGACCAAAGTAGTGCAATAATGTAAATTGCACGTCAAGTTTGAGACACGTACGGTCCTCCCCGCAAGCCGGCGACACAATGGATTGCCCCGGCAGACCCCGGCCATCCGCCGGCAACAGACACGCAAAAAGGACCACTTCGATGCAACGCAGAACCCTGCTCTCCACCCTCGCCGCCGTCGCCTTTTCCGCCGGCCTCTCTGGTGCCGCCGCGCCGGCCCTCGCCGAAGGCTCGTCGGCCTATTTCACCGACATCCTGTACCTGCAGGACGGCAAGACCGCGGCCGACGCCGTGGCCTATTTCGAGGCCGTCATCCCGATTGTGGCCGAGCACGGCCTGGTGCCGGTGACCCCGCACCTCTCCGTCACGGCGATCATGGCCGGCGATATCGAGCCCGACATGGTCCATGTCTGGGCCGTGGCCGACCCGCAGAACACCTTCGACCAGATCTTCTCCGACCCGGCCTACCTGGCGCATGTCGCCGAACGCGATTCGACCTTCGACATGAAGCGCTCGCACATGTTCATGCTGCAGGTCGCCAACTGATCCCTCCCCTGGTTCGCCGCCGTCTTTTGTCGGCGGCGGTGCCACTTCTGTCCCCTGAAAGGACCAACCAATGGATATCCCCACGCTTCCCATTTTCACCCCGGTAACGCCCGAGACCGCCGGGCCTGACGCCGCGCCACTGCTCGACGCCGCCAAGGCCAAGATCGGCATGGTGCCGAACATGTATGCCAACATGGCCAATTTCGCACCGCTGCTCGACACCTATACTCACGGCTATGACCTGTTCCGCGAGAAATCGGGGTTCAACCCGGTTGAGCAGGAGGTGGTGTTTCTCACCATCAGCCACGAGAACGCCTGCGAGTACTGCATGGCGGCGCACAGCTTCGTGGCGCACAAGATGTCCATGGTTCCGGCCGAGGTGACCGATGCGATCCGCGATGGCGCTGCGATCGCTGATCCGCAGCTCGCAGCGCTCAGTACCTTCGTGCGCACCGTCGTACGCCAGCGCGGCCGGGTCGACGCCGCCGACGTCGCGCCGTTCCTCGAAGCCGGCTACAGCCAGAACCAGTTGCTGGCGGTGACGCTCGCCGTCGCGGTCAAGACGCTGAGCAACTACTCCAACCACCTGCTCGGCACCGAGGTGGATGCAACCTTCGCCGACTTCACCTGGACCGCAAAGTAATCCGCGCCCGTCACCGGATCTAACCGAAAAAGGGCGGGCCGAGAAATCTCGGCCCGCCCTCCTTCAGGTCTCACGCCGCCTTTACCAGCGCGAACCCGACATCGACCCCGTGGCCCAGCCCGTAGCCGAACTGGATCATCAACTCAGCCATCGGGGCTGTCAGACAGATGAGAACTGGTCTCTACAAGGACAGGATGGCTTTCCCTTATTCCGCGCACAGACCGCGCCACTCGGTGAGAGCAGCGGCGCGGTTCTTCTTGAAATTTGCTCGGGAGGTGAGACTGCACTCCGCATTGAAGTGGTTAAGAACGGAGGCGTGGACGGCGGCGAATTTCTGCAAACTTCGCATCCGCCGGAAACGTTGCATTGCCCGCTCCCGTCGTCGGAATGGCAGGTGCGAATTCTCCGCCCGATTGTTGAGCCAGCGGCCGGTTTCCTGCCGGCCCGCGGCAGCAATCTCCTTCAGAGCGGCGCCGTAGGACCGGAGCTTGCCGGTGACAATCGCCTCGGGTCGACCGTAACGACGCATTGATTTCTTGAGAACTTTCAATGCCGCCTTCCGATCCCGCGTCTTCGTCACAAAGCTTTCCAGCACCTCGCCTTCGTGGTCGACCGCCCGCCACAGATAGTGCATCTCGCCGTTGATCTTCACGAACACCTCATCCAGGTGCCAGCACCATTGAGGCCAGGACCGAAAATGCTCGGCGTGCTTCTTGCGGATCTCGGCGGCGAACATCGGACCAAAACGCTGCCACCAGAACCGCACGGATTCGTGGCTCACATCGATCCCGCGCTCGTGCAGAAGGTCCTCCACGTTCCTCGGTGACAGCGGACATCTGACGTACAACATCACCGCTAGCCGAATGACCTCACGGCTGGTTCGAAAGTAACGGAACGGGTTCGGATTCTTCATGGACAGAGGCTACGCTCCCACCCTGCCCCGCTCAAGACCATCGCCTTGACACACCCCCGCCTCACCTTTGGCAACGCGCGCGCAACCTTCGGGAATTGCCGCACAATTCCGGGGCAAAAAGCGATAGTGAACTGAGACAAATGTGGGTGGCGGGGAGACAGGGATTCGAACCCTGGGATGGCTCTCACCATCAACGGTTTTCAAGACCGCCGCATTCGACCACTCTGCCACCTCCCCGGTCCGGCGCGGGTGTAAGCCGCGCCGCCGGTTCAGGCAAGACAAAACCGGGGATTTCTTGCCGAGCGCGGTGCGGTGTACTTTCCATGCCAGCGGTGCCGCGTTATGATCCGCGCAATGGCTCTGCGGCGCCCCGGGCCGGGCGCGGTGTGGCCGCACGACCGGGAAAACCGGCGCGGGCGCGGGGGACCGTGGATCCGCCGACAGGCAAGGAACATGAAGATGGATCGAGCAATTCGTACAATCGGGCGGCCGTTTTGTACATTTCGACGCCCGTTGCGGTTCGCGTTGCTGCTGGGGGCCGCCGGCATTCTGACCGGGTGCGAGGGCGGCGTCGACATGCCGCCCTTCCTGCAGCCAAAGGACAAGCCCGCCGAAACCGCCCCGGCGCAGGACACCCGTACCAAGCTGGTCGAACGCGACGTCGAGGCGCCCGAGGTGTTCCAGGTGACCGAGGCAGGATTGTGGGACGGGCGCCCCTCGCTGGGCGGGGTCTGGGTTGCGCATCCGGACGTGAGCGAACCCGAACGGGTGATCATCCGCAACACCGCCAATGGCAAATTCGTGATCGGCGCGCTGTTCCGGCGCGAACGCGCGATCCCCGGCCCGCGGATCCAGGCCTCCTCCGATGCCGCCGCTGCGCTGGGGATGCTGGCCGGCGCCCCGGTGCAGCTGAACGTCACCGCGCTGCGCCGCGAGGCGGTCGAACCGGAAACCCCGCCCGAGGCCGCCGCGCCGGACAGCCCCGAGGCCCCGGAGGCGGTCGAGGAAACCGCGCTGGACCCGATCGGCGGGGCCGCTGCCGCGATCGAGGCCACCGCGCCGGATGCCGAAGCCCCCCCGACCCCCGCGCCGAAACCGGCCACCCCGCCGGCACCGGCGCCGAAAGCCTCGTCGCTGGACAAACCCTATATCCAGATCGGGATCTTCAGCGTTCACCAGAACGCCGAACGCACCGCCGACCAGATGCGCCGCGCCGGCATGGTGCCCACCGTGTTCGAGCAGGAGGCGAACGGAAAGCCGTTCTGGCGCGTCGTGGTCGGCCCCGCGCGGACCAGGTCGGAACGCTCCACCCTGTTGAAGAAAGTAAAGGAAACCGGATTCTCGGATGCCTATGCCGTCACCAATTGACCTCCGCCTGCCCCGCCTCGCCGGGGCCCTGCGCCTGACCGTCCTGGCCGCCGCCGCCGCGCTGTGGACCCTGCCCGCGCTCGCCTTCGAAACCCGGGCGCGCGCGGCCTTTGTGCTGGACCAGACCACCGGCACGGTGCTCTTGTCCAAGAATGCCGACCAGCCGCTGCCGCCGGCCTCGATGTCCAAGCTGATGACGCTGTACATCGCCTTCGAGGCGCTGCGCGACGGCCGCCTGACGCTGAACGAACGGCTGCCGGTGTCGCAGCACGCGATGAGCTATGGCGGCTCGACCATGTTCCTCGATACCACCGACCGGGTGCGGGTCGAGGATCTGCTGCGCGGCATCATCGTGCTGAGCGGCAATGACGCCTGCGCGGTGATCGCCGAGGCGCTGAGCCCCGATGGCACCGAGGCCGGCTTTGCCCGCTACATGACCGAGCGCGCCAAGCAGATGGGCATGGCGCATTCCACCTTTGCCAATGCCAACGGCTGGCCCGCCGCCGGCCACCGGATGTCGGTGCATGACCTGGCGATCCTGGCCCGCCACATCATCGAGGATTTCCCGGAATACTACCCGCTGTTTTCCGAGACCGAGTTCGCATTCGACGGCCGCGCGCCGTCGAACACGCACAACCGCAACCCGCTGCTGCAACTGGGGATCGGTGCCGACGGCCTCAAGACCGGCCACACCGAAGAGGCGGGTTATGGCCTGGTCGGCTCGGCCAAGCAGGGCGACCGCCGGGTGATCTTCGTGATCTCCGGCCTGGGCAGCAAGGAGGCGCGCGCCGACGAGGCCGAGGCCGTGGTTAACTGGTCGTTTCGCCAATTTGCCGAAAAAACCGTCCTCCGTTCCGGCACCCCGGTCGCCCGCGCCCAGGTCTTCATGGGGCGAGAGCCTGAGGTAGACCTGGTCGCGACCGAGGATGTGACCGCGCTGCTGCCCGCGCTCGCCGGGGAGGAGATCGCCGCCGAGGTGGTCTATACCGGCCCCGTTCACGCGCCGATCGCCAAGGGCCAGCAACTGGCCGAACTGGTGTTCACCCCCGAGGGAATGGAGGAAATCCGCCGCCCGCTTGTGGCCGACCGCGCGGTGCCCGTGGGCGGGTTCATGGTGCGGGTGCAGACCGCCGCGCAGGCGCTGTTCACCCGCTTCGTCAACGGCCCCGAGGGGGCGATGTGACCGCACAGGGGCGCTTCATCACCTTCGAGGGGATCGACGGGTCGGGCAAGTCCACCCAGGCCCGCCGCCTGGCCGAGGCGCTGCGCGGCGCCGGTCATGACGTGGTGCTGACGCGCGAACCCGGCGGCTCGCCCGGCGCCGAGGAGATCCGCCGCCTGGTGCTCGAAGGCGACCCGGACCGCTGGTCGGCAGAGACCGAGATCCTGCTGTTCACCGCCGCCCGCCGCGACCATCTGGAGCGCACCATCGAACCGGCGCTGGCGGCCGGCAAGATTGTTATCTGCGACCGCTTTGCCGACAGTACAAGGATGTATCAGGGGTTGTCGCGCGGCGATCTGCGCGCGCTGGTCGACCAGTTGCACGCGCTGATGATCGGGCGCGAACCCGATCTGACCCTGCTGATCGACCTCGATCCCGACACCGGCCTGGCCCGCGCCAAGGGGCGGCAGGGCCATGAGGAGCGGTTCGAGGATTTCGGCCCCGAGCTGCAGCGGCGCATGCGCGCGGGCTTCCTCGCCCTGGCCGAAGAATTCGCGCCGCGCTTCCGCGTGATCGACGGCGCCCGCGCCGAAGACGAGGTCGCCGCCGACGTGTTTTCCACCGTCGAACAGGCGCTGGCATGAGCGACGCGCCCCCGCCCCCCGATCAGGTTCCCGGCGCCCCGCACCCGCGCGAAACCGTGCGGCTGTTCGGTCAGGACGCCGCCGAGCGCGCCTTTCTGAGCGCGTTCAATTCCGGCCGGCTGCATCACGGCTGGCTGCTCACCGGGCCGCGCGGGGTGGGCAAGGCGACGCTGGCCTGGCGCATCGCACGCTTCCTGCTGGCCACCCCGGATGCGCAGGACGACGGACTGTTCGGCGCCCCGCCACCGCCCGAGTCCCTCGACGTCGATTCCGACCACCCGGTTTCCCACCGGCTGCTGGCGGGCTCCGACCCCGGGCTGGCCGTCATCACCCGCAGCGTCAACGACAGCACCGGGCGGATGCGCAACGAGATCGTGGTGGACGATATCCGCGCGCTGAACCGGTTCTTCGGCCTCTCGGCCGCCGACGGCGGGCGGCGGGTGGTGATCGTGGATTGCGCCGACGAGATGAACGTGAGCGCGGCCAATGCGCTGCTGAAGATGCTGGAGGAGCCGCCGGCGCGCACCACGCTGCTGCTGATCTCGCACCGGCCCTCGGGCCTGTTGCCGACGATCCGCTCGCGCTGCCGCACCCTGCGGCTCAATCCGCTGGGCCCCGAGGACATGGGCGCCGCCCTGGAACAGGCCGGTGTCGACCTGCCGGGCAATCCCGAACATCTGGCGGCGCTGGCCGCCGGCTCGGTCGGCGCGGCGCTGCGGCTGACCTCGCTGGGCGGGCTGGAGATCTATGCCGAGCTGATGGGCGTGCTGAACAGCCTGCCCCGGCTGGACCGGCCGCGCGCCCTGGCGCTGGCCGAGGCCGCCGCCCAGCGCGGCGCCGCGGACCGCTTCGACCTGCTTCTGGACCTCATCGACATGGTTCTGGCCCGGCTGGCGCGTACCGGCGCCGCCGGAGCCCCCCCGGCGCCCGAGGCCGCCCCGGGCGAGGCCGAGATCCTGGCGCGGCTCTCGCCCGATGCCCATCGCGCGCGCGCCTGGGCCGATGTGGCGGCCGAGATCACCGCCCGCAGCCGCCATGGTCGGGCGGTCAACCTTGACCCTGCCGCCCTTGTCCTAGATACGGTTTTCAAGATGCAGCAGACCGCCGCGGGCTGATCCCGGCCCGCCCCGGTGACCGCGGCGCAGGACAACCGAGCAGGGGCCGATGACCGAGAATACCGAGATCCAGCCGGAAATCACCGACAGCCATTGCCACCTCGATTTCCCGGACTTCGAGGGCCAGCTCGACACCATCCTCGCGCGTGCTGCCACCGCCGGCGTCACCCGCATGGTGACGATCTGCACAAGGCTGCGCAACGAACCCGCCGTGCGCGCCATCGCCGAGGCCCATGCGCCGGTGTTCTACGCCGCCGGCACCCACCCGATGAGCGCCGCCGAGGAACCGATGGCCACGGTGGACGAACTGGTCGCGCTCGCCCGGCACCCGAAATTCGTCGGCATCGGTGAGACCGGGCTCGATTACCACTACACCGCCGAAAGCGCTGAAGTGCAGCAGCGAAGCCTGCGCATCCATATCGCCGCCGCGCGCGAGACCGGGCTGCCGCTGATTATCCACGCCCGCGCGGCCGACGACGACATGGCCCGGATCCTGGCCGAGGAATACCGCAACGGCGCCTATTCCTGCGTCATGCACTGCTTTTCCTCCTCCGCCGAGCTGGCGAAAGCCAGCCTCGACCTCGGCTTCTACCTGTCGATGTCGGGCATCGCCGCCTTCCCCAAGTCGAAAGAACTGCGCGAGATCTTTGCCGCCGCCCCGCTCGACCGCATCCTGGTCGAGACCGACGCGCCCTATCTGGCGCCGCCGCCGCACCGGGGCAAGCGCAACGAACCGGCCTATTCCGCGCTGACCGCCCGCGTCGGCGCCGAGGTCTTCGGCATGGACTACGCGGAGTTCGCCGCCCAGACCCAGCGCAACTTCGACCGGCTGTTCGCCAAGGCCGCCGCCTATGAGGCCGCCGCGTGATGGCCGAGCTGCGTTTCACCATCCTCGGCTGCGGCTCCTCCGGCGGGGTGCCGCGGCTGGGCGGGCATTGGGGCGACTGCGACCCGCAGAACCCGCGCAACCGGCGCCGCCGCTGTTCGCTCCTGGTCGAGCGCGACGGGCCCGGGGGCACCACCAGCGTGCTGATCGACACCAGCCCCGACATGCGCGGCCAGCTGCTGGACAGCGGCACCGGGCGGCTGGACGCGGTGGTCTATACCCATTCCCACGCCGATCATGTGCACGGCATCGACGATCTGCGCATGATCGTCTTCAACATGCGCGCCCGCGTGCCGGTCTGGGCCGACGGCGATACCCAGGACGCGCTGCTCAGCCGCTTCGGCTATGCCTTCGTACAGCCCGAGGGCTCGCCCTATCCGCCGATCCTGGATTTGCGCACCATCAAGGGCCCGTTCGAGATCGACGGCCCCGGCGGCCCGATCCCGCTGCGCCCGTTCAAGGTCGGCCACGGCGCGATCGACGCGCTGGGCTTCCGCATCGGCGGGCTGGCCTATCTGCCGGATGTGGCCGAGATCTATGACGAGGCCTGGGAGGCGCTTCGCGATCTCGACGTCTGGGTGCTCGACGCCCTGCGCCGCAGCCCGCACCCGACCCATTCGCATCTGGAGCAGTCGCTGGACTGGATCGCGCAGGTCGCGCCGAAACGCGCGGTTCTGACCAACATGCATATCGACATGGATTACGACACCGTCGCAGCCGAAACCCCAGAGCATGTCACCCCCGCCCATGACGGCATGGTGATCCGCCTGCCGGTCCCGGCACCGTGATCGCCTTCTCTGTCCACATTCGCCCGTCGGAGGCCTCCCGCCCCGACCACAGGTCCCGCGCCCGATGCTGCAAACCCTGATCGACGTCATCCTGCCGGTCTTCCTGGTGATCGGCGCGGGTTATGCCGCGGCCCGGGCGGGCTATTTCGCCTCCGGCCATGTCGACGGGCTGATGCGCTTTGCGCAGAGCTTCGCGGTGCCCTGCCTGCTGTTCTCGGCGATCTCGCACCTTGACCTCAAGGCTGGCTTCGACCCGCGGCTGATGTTCAGCTTCTACAGCGGGGCGCTGACTTGTTTCTTCCTCGGGGTCGCCGGCGCCCGGTGGATGTTCCGCCGCGACTGGGAGGACAGCATCGCCATCGGCTTCTGCTGCCTGTTCTCCAACTCGGTGCTGATGGGGCTGCCAATCACCGAACGCGCCTATGGCCCCGGCAACCTGGCCGGCAATTACGCCATCGTCGCCTTCCATTCGCCGTTCTGCTACGGCGTCGGCATCACCGCGATGGAGATCGTGCGCAACCGCGGCCGCGGCGGCGCACGCATGGTCAAATCGGTGCTGACCGCGATGTTCAGCAACACGCTGATCCTCGCGATCCTGCTGGGCTTCGTCGTCAACCTGACCGGCATCGCCCTGCCCGGCGCGGTCGAGGACGCGCTGGGGCTGATCATCCGCGCCGCCCTGCCCGCCGCGCTCTTCGCCCTGGGCGGGGTGCTGGTGCAATACCGCCCCGAGGGCGATCTGCGCGCCATCGCGATGGTCTGCGCACTGGCGCTGCTGGCGCATCCGGCGATCACCTGGACGCTGGGCCGCGCGGTGTCGCTGCCGCAGGACCTGTTCCGTTCCGGCGTGCTGACCGCCTCGATGGCGCCGGGCGTCAATGCCTATATCTTCGCGAACATGTATGGCCGGGCCAAGCGCGTCGCGGCCTCCTCGGTGCTGATCGCGACCGGCACGTCGCTGTTCACGGTGTGGTTCTGGCTGCACGCGCTGGGGTAACAGCGGCACCAACCCGCTGTCCCGCCCGGCGTTTACGCCGGGCGGCGCCGTCCTTTGCGCTTTTCTCTTCACGCTTGCCCCATTGCCGCACCCGGCTTGACTTGCCCTCTCCCGCCTGCCACATGGACCGCACACCATAACCCGCAACCGGGCGTTCCGTGGGCGCCAAACCGACGAGGAGAGCCAGATCATGGCCCAAATCTCTCTCACCTTCCCCGATGGCAATTCGCGCAGCTATGACGCAGGCATCACGCCGGCGCAGGTGGCCTCGGATATCTCCACCTCTCTCGGCAAGAAGGCGATCAGCGCCACCGTCAACGGCCAACACTGGGACCTGCAATGGCCGATCGAGGCTGACGCCCAGATCGCCATCAACACGATGAAGGACGAGGCCCCGGCGCTCGAACTCATCCGCCACGACCTGGCCCATATCATGGCCCGCGCCGTGCAAGAGATCTGGCCCGCCACCAAGGTCACCATCGGCCCGGTGATCGAGAACGGCTGGTACTACGACTTCGACCGCGACGAGCCGTTCACGCCCGAGGACCTGGGCGCGATCGAAAAGAAGATGAAAGAGATCATCGACAAGCGCGACCCGGTCACCACCGAAATCTGGGACCGCGCCCGCGCGATCGAGTATTACAAGGCCAATAACGAGCCCTATAAGGTCGAACTGGTCGAGGCGATCCCCGGCGACGAACCGCTGCGCATGTACTGGCACGGCCACTGGCAGGACCTGTGCCGCGGCCCGCACCTGCAAAACACCGGCCAGGTACCGGGCGACGCCTTCAAGCTGATGAGCATCGCCGGCGCCTATTGGCGCGGCGACAGCAGCCGCGCCATGCTGCAGCGGATCTATGGCGTGGCGTTCCAGAACAAGGAAAAGCTGAAGGCCCATCTGCACATGCTGGAGGAGGCCGCCAAGCGCGACCACCGCAAGCTGGGCCGCGAGATGGACCTCTTTCACATGCAGGAAGAGGCCCCCGGCCAGGTGTTCTGGCACCCCAACGGCTGGACCGTCTACACCACGCTGCAGGATTACATGCGCCGCCAGCAGCACAGGGGCGGCTATGTCGAGGTGAACACCCCGCAGGTGGTCGACCGCAAGCTCTGGGAACGTTCGGGCCACTGGGAGAAATACCAGGAGAACATGTTCATCGTCGAAGTGGACGAGGAACACGCCCGCGAAAAGGCGGTCAACGCGCTGAAGCCGATGAACTGCCCCTGCCACGTGGAGATCTTCAAGCAGGGGCTGAAAAGCTATCGCGACCTGCCGCTCAGGATGGCCGAGTTCGGCTCGTGCAACCGCTATGAGCCCTCGGGCGCGCTGCACGGCATCATGCGCGTACGCGGCTTTACCCAGGACGATGCGCATATCTTCTGCACCGAGGAACAGATCGCCTCGGAAACCGAGAAGTTCATCGGCTTTCTCAGCAACATCTACCGCGATCTCGGCTTCCCCAGCTACAAGATCAAGTTCTCCGACCGCCCCGATGTGCGCGCCGGCTCGGACGAGGTCTGGGACCGCGCCGAAGAGGCGCTGCTCACCGCCACCCGCAAAGTCACCAACGATATCGAACTGAACCCGGGCGAAGGCGCCTTCTACGGGCCCAAGCTGGAGTTCGTGCTGACCGACGCCATCGGCCGCGACTGGCAGTGCGGCACACTGCAGGTCGATTTCGTCCTGCCCGAGCGGCTGGACGCCACCTATATCGGCGCCGACGGGGCCAAGCACCGGCCGGTCATGCTGCACCGCGCCACGCTGGGCAGTTTCGAACGCTTCATCGGCATCCTGATCGAGGAACACGCCGGCAAGCTGCCGTTCTGGCTGGCCCCGCGCCAGGTGGTGGTCGCCTCGATCACCTCGGAGGCCGACGATTACGTCGCCGAGGTGGTGGCGCAGCTGAAGGCCGAAGGCATCCGCGCCGAGGCCGACATCCGCAACGAGAAGATCAACTACAAGGTCCGCGAACACTCCGTCGGCAAGGTTCCGGTGATCCTTGCCGTCGGCGCCCGCGAGGTCGAGGAGCGCACCGTCAGCCTCCGCCGGCTGGGCGAGAAACAAACCAGCGTCCAGTCGCTGGAAGACGTTACAAGGACGCTCGCACGCGAAGCGACACCGCCGGACCTTTTGTAACATTTCGGCGTTTTTGCCGCCCGCCCCGGGGCGTACACACGTCCCGGGGCGGAACAATCCGAGAATATCCCGCGTTTTTTTACCCTTTGCTCTCCCGCGCCGGTCACGGCCGCTGACGCCGACGTGACGCACGCCGTCGTGAATTCACCGCGTCACCGCGGCCACGCTACAGTCTCCCTGCGACAAACGAACACATCGATTGACTGCAAAGGAGCACTAGCGATGAACAAGACCGCAAGAACCCTCGCCGTTGCCGGCGCCATGGCCGCCGCGATGACCGCCGCCGTCACCACCCATGCCTCGGCGCAAGCCAAGGAAAAATGCTACGGCGTCGCCATGGCCGGTCAGAACGACTGTGCGGCCGGCCCCGGCACCACCTGCGCCGGCACCGCCAAGGTCGACTACCAGGGCAATTCCTGGAAACTGGTCGAATCCGGCACCTGCGCCTCGATCGAGTTGCCGGCGATGGCCGACGGCACCGCCCGCATGGGCTCGCTCGAGCCGCTGGACCGCGACCTGCCGAAATCCTGATCCCGGCCTTCACCGGGCGGCGCGGACCACCGCGCCGCCCGGTCTTTTTCCCACCCGGAGTTCCGCCATGCTGGACCAGACCGCTCAGCCCTCACGCCTGCCCAATGCCGCCGGCGTCGGCTACAAGCCGCAGCATTTCGCCGCGCTGACCGATGACCCCGGCGCGGTCGACTGGCTGGAAATCCATGCCGAGAACTACATGGGCGATGGCGGCCGGCCGCTGGCCCAGCTGCGCCACCTGGCCGAGCGTTTCCCGATTTCCGTGCATGGCGTCGGCCTCTCCATCGGTGGCGAGGGCGATCTCGACGCCGATCACCTGGCGCGGCTCAAACACCTCTGCGACTGGCTGAACCCGGACAGCTTTTCCGAACACCTGGCCTGGTCCACCCATGACAGCGCCTTTCTGAACGATCTTCTCCCGCTGCCCTATACCGACGCCACGCTGATCCGCGTGGCCGATCACATCGACCAGGTGCAGACGGCGCTGGGCCGCCGTATGCTGCTGGAAAACCCCTCCAGCTATCTCGCCTTCGCCGAAAGCAGCTGGTCGGAACCCGATTTCCTGGCCGAGATCGCCCGTCGCACCGGCTGCGGGCTGCTGCTGGACGTGAACAACGTCTTTGTCTCGGCCACCAACCTGGGCTTTGCGCCGCAGGGCTATATCGATGCCTTCCCGCTCGACCTGGTGGGCGAGATCCACCTGGGCGGCCATGACGCACAATCCGACGACCACGGCGCACCGCTGTTGATCGACAGCCACGGGCGCGAGGTCGCCGATCCGGTCTGGGCACTCCTGGACTACACCCTCGCCCGCTCCGGCCCGCGCCCGGTTCTAATCGAATGGGACACCGACGTGCCCGACTGGCCCGTGCTCGCGGCCGAGGCCGCCCGCGCCCAGGCCGCGCTTGCGCAGGTGCCCGCATGACCGTGACCCAGGCCGCGTTCCGCGCCGCCCTGATGGATGCACGCCAACCGGTACCCGACGGGCTGCGGGACCCCGCCGCGCGCCCCGCCGGGCGCCGCTTCGATGTCTATCGCAACAACGTCGCCGTATCGCTGACCGAGGCGCTGCATGACGGATTTCCGGTGATCGCTAGGCTGCTGGGCCGGGAGAATATGGACGGGCTCGCGGGCCTTTTCCTGCGGGCGCATCCGCCGACGTCGCCGCTGCTGATGCTCTATGGCGCGGGTTTCCCCGAGTTCCTGGCCGGGATGGAGCAGCTCGACCACCTGGGCTACCTGCCGGACGTCGCGCGGCTGGAACTGGCCCTGCGCCGCGCCTATCACGCCGCCGATGCCGCGCCGATGCCGCCCGAGCGGCTGGGCCATGTCTCACCCGAGGCGCTGCCGCAGGCCCGGCTTGCCTTCGCCCCGGCAGTGCAGCTGCTGCGCTCGCCCTGGCCGGTGCACGACATCTGGCGCTATACCACCGATCCGGACACGCCCAAGCCGCGCGCAGAGGCGCAGGATGTGCTGGTCACCCGCCCCGAGTACGACCCGATCCCCCACCTCCTGCCCGCCGGTGCCGCGGCCTGGATCGCGGCGCTGATGGCGGGCGGGACCTGGGAGGCGGCCGACGCGGCCGCACAGGCCGAGGCGCCCGCATTCGACCTGGGCGCGACGCTGACCCTGCTGCTGCAGGGCGGCGCCATCACCCACCTGACCACGGAAGGATAAGCCCATGCAGGCCCTGGTTTCGCTTCACTCCGCCCTGTTCGGCGCCCTCGACCGCGCCGGCTCCTGGCTGCTGCCGCTGCTGGCGCGCTTCGTCTTTGCCGCCACCCTGCTGGGCTATTACTGGGCCTCGGCGATGACCAAGCTGGGCGACGGGGTGCTGGGCCTGTTCCGCCCCTCGGTCGGCGCCTACGCGCAGATCTTCCCGCGCCAGCTCGAGGCGGTGGGCTATGACGCCAGCCAGCTGTCGGTCCTGCACGGGCTGGTGGTGCTGGCCGGCACCTGGGCCGAGTTTCTGCTGCCGGCGCTGATCGTGCTGGGCCTGCTGACCCGGCTGGCGGCACTGGGGATGATCGGCTTTGTCGCGCTGCAATCGCTGACCGACGTCTATGGCCACGGCCAGACCGACGCCGCCACGCTGGGCGCCTGGTTCGACCGGATGCCCGACGGGGTGATCCTGGACCAGCGGCTGTTCTGGGTGTTCACCCTGAGCTATCTGGTGATCAAGGGCGCCGGCGCGCTATCAGTGGACGCGCTGTTGCGACGCCGCGCCGCGCTGCCCGCCCTGGCCTGAGGAGACCCGGATCAGAAATGCGCCTTGGGCTCGTCCGGCTTGCCCGCCGCCAGCGCCAGCACCCCGCCCAGGCCGGCGAAGGCGATCGGGAACATGGTGAAGACGTTGAAGCCGAAGGCGTGGTACATGCCCGCCGCCGAGATCAGCAACAGGATACCGCCCCACAGCGCCCGCGCCCGCGCCATCGCGCCCCCGGCGATCGCCAGCATCGGCGCCAGCACCGAGGTCACCCGGATCAGCTGCACGTCGCCGACCTGCTCGGCCAGCCCCTCGATCTCGCCGAACTGCTCGACGAAGGCGGTGTAGCCATAGCTGAAAAATCCCACGATCATCCCGGCCACCCCGGCGATGATCCCCAGTACAAGCGCCGCGTTGCGCATCTCGCTCTCCTCTTGTTCCCCTCCAGATAGGGGGGCGGTCAGGCCACGCCAAGGGCGGCGCGGGTCTCCGGGCCCCAGCCCAGATACAGCGCATCGCCCGCCGCGATCAGCGGCCGCTTCATCAGTGTCGGGTGCTCGGCCAACAACTCCAGCGGGTCTCGGGCACGCTCCGACTCGCCCAGCCCCCGCCAGGTGGTGGAGCGGGTATTGAGAAGCCGGTCGCCGAACCGCGCCTGCGCCGCGCGCAGCACATCGCCCGGAACCCCCTGGGCGCGGACATCGACGAATTCGACATCTGGCAAGGATTTCAACGACTTGCGGCAGGTATCGCAGGTTTTCAGCCCGTACAGGATCATCTCTCGCCTCCTTGACTGGATGCCGAAATATCCGGCACCGGCGCGGAAATCAGCCCCTTTTTCTTGATTTTTGTGGCGGCCATGCAATCCTGACCCCGCGCTGCCGCCGATCAGATACCCGCCTATGACGCGATATGCCGGTTC